>Ga0265293_10012356_pt1:2500-11353 | contig 11353 bp, 6 predicted proteins | sample Munlanlewell138R_FD_192505 | JGI IMG/M metagenome (GOLD analysis project Ga0265293, IMG submission 192505) | Leachate microbial communities from a municipal landfill in Southern Ontario, Canada - Leachate well 138R | ecosystem: Engineered > Solid waste > Landfill > Unclassified... | reverse complement strand
ATCTGCTTTTACGGGGAAAGAAATTCATATACCTGAACTGAAAATTGAGGAAGATAAAGAAAATCTGGAAGGAAAAATATCAGTTCAAGTGGATGACAAAGAATTATGCCCTAGATACGCAGGTAGGGTTGTTAAAGGTTTAAAAATTAAAGATTCACCTTTCTGGCTAAGATGGAAACTATTTTTATTAGGCATCCGACCAATTAATAATGTTGTTGATGTTACAAATTATGTAATGATGGAAACAGGGCAACCTCTTCATGCATTTGATTTAGAATATATTCATGGCAAAAAAATAATTGTTAGACGAGCTTACAAAGGTGAAAAATTTAATACATTAGATGGTGTAGAAAGATTGCTGACCGAAGAAAATTTAGTAATTGCAGATGAGGAAAGAGCAATTGCCCTTGCTGGAGTAATGGGAGGCGAGAATTCAGAAATAAAGGATTATACAAAAGATGTTTTTCTGGAATCAGCATATTTCAAACCAGCAAATAACAGAAAGACCAGCAGGTACTTCTCTCTTAGAACTGATGCCTCAAATAGGTTTGAAAAGGGAATTGATCCTGATGGCCAAATATATGCATTGAATCGATCAGCTTCCTTAATAAAACATATCACTGGAGGTAAAATTCTTAGCGGTATAGTAGACCATAAAAGTAAAGAATTGACAATCAGTAAGAATATTAAATTAAACTACGACAAAATTGAAAGAGTCACTGGTGTCAAAATAGCAAAATCTGTTGCTGAAACAAAAAAACAAATAGATACCATAATTAAAAGATTAGGTTTTAATATAATCAGCAAGGATTATACTTCAATAGAAATAATCCCCCCAACCTACAGAGGAGATATTCAAAAAGATGTTGATATTATTGAAGAGATTATAAAGATTTATGGTTATGAGAATATTCCTACAACTACATTTAAATCTACTGTTATTCAAAAAGGAAAAAGTGAAAGACATAAGATTATTGATAAAATTATTGATATCTTGATAGGTTGTGGAATGTACCAAACAATTAATTATAGTATGATGACTTCATCATATTTTGAATGGATGGGTTTGCCGAATTCTCATCCGTTAAGAGAAACTGTTAATTTACTTAATCCACTAATACAGGATCAAACGATCATGAGGACAACTTTATTGCCCGGAATATTAAAAACAATTCAGTGGAATATTAACCATATGGCAGATGAAGTAAAGATTTTTGAAGTCGGAAAGGTATTTTTAAATAGCGGGAATATAGAAAATAACATATTGCCTGTTGAAAAATTAAACATTGCCGGTGGTATTGTAAAAACCGGAAGAGGAAATATTTGGGAAAAGAATGAGAAATGGGATTTATTTTATTTAAAAGGAATATTAGATAAACTGTTTGATGGTCTCCGAATTCAAAATATATCATATACCCGGGGATCTTTTCCTGTATTTAATATGAAGGAAAATGGAATAATCAAATTTAATAATCAAGAAATTGGAAGATTTGGTAAAGTAAGTAAGAATTTGTCTGATATTTTAGATATTCCTGAAGATGTATTCCTTTTTGAGGTAGATTTTTCTGAATTGTATTCTAAGGTGACACTTGATATAGTATTTGAACCGCTACCAAAATATCCTTCTTTGAACAGAGACATTTCTATTGTTGTTCCTGAACAGGTTTTAGTTGACGAATTAAAAAAAACAATAATAGAAGTTAATCCAAAGATTATAAGGGAAGTAGAATTATTTGATATTTTTAAGGGCAAGCAGGTCAAGACGGGAAACAAGAGTGTAGCATTTTCAATTATATTTCAATCAAAAGATCGAACATTAACTGATGAAGAAGTCGACAAAATGATGGAAAATGTTAAAATAAAGCTAAATAGCGAATTTATGGCAGAATTAAGAAAATAAATAATCATTCTCCAAACTTATTAAGAATAGAGGGGGATAATATAAAATAATTAACTGGGTTGATATAATAATTCTTGTTATTATCTTATTTAATGTTTTTTTAGGCTTTAAAAGAGGTATTATTGCAGAGGTGCTGACGCTGGTTGGGCTAATTGCAGCAATATTTATTGCAATATTCTGGTATGCCGATTTAAGTTCATTTTTAATGAAACAATTTAAATGGAACCAGCCTCTATCACATATTCTTAGCTTTATTCTAATATTTATAGCTGTCATTATGACTTTTCGCTTATTTGAGTATTTGCTAAGTCATATAACTGCATTACTCCTGCTTAACTGGATAAATAATCTTGGTGGAGCTTTATTCGGATTTATTAGGGGAGCTATAATTGTTGGTTTACTGTTGTTTATTGTTAATTTTATTCCCCTGCCTCTTGAAATAAATTATCAAATCAAGGAATCAATATTTGCTGAATTTTTCTTGAAAGGATTAATAATAGTGTATAATTCATTAAGGGAATGGATGCCTAATCATTTTCAATTTGACATGGAATCGATTAAAAAAATTATTTAACTGAAGATTATTACTATCTGAAATATTGTGGGTACATTTATGAATAGCCATCTTTTTAAAGTTTTAGAATATAATAAAATAAAGGGAATATTAAAGAAGAATTTACTAACACACTCAGGTGAAAGGCATTTAAAGGAACTGATGCCTTCCAATGACTATTCTAATGCATGTCAAATGCAAATAGAAACTACTGAGATGAAAAATATAATAGAAAATCAGGGAAGACTGCCCCTGATGCCATTGGGCAACATAGAGGATGATGTTAAAAAAGCCCGTATTCAGGGAAGTATTATTTCTGTAAGGAAACTCTTAATTATTAATAAGGTACTGGAGTGTATTTATTTAGTAAAAGAATATTTTAATTCTTTTGAAGAACAGAAATATCCGAGTATTAAAGGAAAAATAAACAATTTAAAGGTTTTTCGCTTGATGGAAAAGGAAATAAAAAGATGTATTAACGAAGATGCAGAAATTGTGGATGAAGCAAGTCCGGAATTAAAGAAAGTAAGGCGAAATATCCGAAATACAGAAAAGAAAATACGTGATAGATTAGAGAATATTTTGAGAGATCCCAGGAACCGTTCTTCGATTCAAGATGATATTATTACGATTCGCCAAGGCAGGTTTGTTTTGCCCATAAAACAACAGGAAAAGGGTAAGTTTCCGGGTATAGTGCATGATAAGTCAGAAAGTGGTGTAACTTATTTTGTAGAACCATTAGCAGTATTAGAGTTAAATAATCAGTTAAGGGAATTTTATACTGAAGAAGAAAAAGAAGAATTCAGAATATTACAAAAATTAACCGCATTAGTCGGAAAAAATGGAGCAGACATTGTTGAGTCATACCATAATTTAGGTGAGATAGATCTAATTCATTCAAAAGCTAAGTATAGTATTCAAATAAGTGGAAATGAACCAAGAATTAATAATAAAAGAATTATTAATCTAAAAAGTGCAAGACATCCTTTATTAAAAGATAGCGCTATTCCCATTGATATTGAAATAGGTGAGAATTTTGATGTACTTGTTATAACAGGACCAAATACCGGTGGAAAAACAGTTACTTTAAAAACAGTTGGCTTACTATGTCTAATGGCTCAGTCAGGTTTGCATATTCCTGCCGGTATTGATAGTGAAATGGCTATTTTTAAGCAAATATTTGCAGATATTGGAGATGAGCAGAGTATAGAACAAAATTTAAGTACATTTTCTGCACATATGAAAAATATTATACAAATACTTAAAGATTCTGATGATAACACATTAGCTTTATTGGATGAATTGGGTTCCGGTACAGATCCCTCAGAAGGATCTGCTCTAAGTATGGCAATACTCGATTCTTTGAGGAAAAAGGGTACAAAAATAATAAGTAGTACTCATCATGATAGTATAAAAGCATATGCTTATTTGACCGATAGAGTAATGAATGCCAGAATGGAATTTGACGAAGAAACCCTTCAGCCAACATATAAAATAACAATAGGTCTTCCAGGAAAAAGTTGCGCTTTTTCTGTTGCTCAAAAGTTAGGTTTAGAGGAATTAGTAATTAAGGGTGCCCAGAAATATTTAGATAAAGAAAAAGCAGATTTGGAAAACATGATTAGAAAGATGGAAAGAGATAAAAGTATAATGGCTGACAATTTAAAAATAACAGAAAGGGAAAAAGAAGAAAGCTTAGTACTAAAAAAAGAATTGAAATTAAAGAATATTGAATTTGAAAAAGAAAAAGAAAAGATTATACAGGATGCGTATCGAAAAGCAGAAGACATTATTTCTTTAACAGAAAAGAGAGCAAAAGAAATTATTAATAATTTAAAAAGAAAAAATATTAATTTTGAAAAATACAACGATGAATACAGAAATTTAAAAGATTTATATAAAGAAATAAAAGAAAAAATAATAATTAATGAAAAACAAAAAGAAAATAAAAAATTATTATCTGTTGGAGATGTTGTGTTAATTAAAAGTCTCAACATGGAAGGAATTGTAATAGAAAATAATCATAAAAAGGAACAATGCTTAATACAGGTTAATCAGATAAAGATGAACATACCTTTTGATGATATTGAGAAAATTAACAAGAAGATATCAAATGAAGAGAGATATATTGAAACACACAACTTTTCAATTAGCTCATATGATAAAAACAGATTGGAAAAGAAGGCTGAGTTTAAAAATGAAATAAATATAAGACAGATGACAGTAAATGATGCAAAAATAAAATTAGAAAAGTATTTAGACGATGCTTTCCTTTTAAATGTATCCCCAGTGTATATAATACATGGAAAAGGCAAAGGTATATTGAGAAGCTATGTTAACCAATTATTAAACCAGTTATCTTATGTAAAATCATATCGTTATGGGGAATTATACGAGGGTGGAGAAGGGGTTACAGTTGTTTATTTTTAAACTGCTTTATATTTTTTAAAGAAAAAATAAAAGCTTAATCCCTGCTTTCTAATCTTCTTTTTAATTCTTCAACTAATGATTGCAATGTGTCTTCCTTTTTCTCTTCCTGTGGTACATCCTCGGGATCTATATCCTGCTTTAAAATATCAATTTCTTCCAATAGTGGAAATTTCTTTTCACCTTCTATCACAGGAATATTCTCTCGTGGTACTTGTGGTGTAGGGAATAATGGTTCACTGTCAATATTAGGTGAAGTCGAAATGACATCTCCCTGGCATACTCCACGGGGTTCTGTACCCGCAATAAAGGCTACTTTTAATATTTCACTACATTGATTTCCGGGCAGAAGTCCAGTTTTGCTACATACATTAATTTCTACAACATTAGATGGTTTTTGAAAATTTTTTACAGGTTTATCTTGCAATGCATTTAACATAAAATCATGCCATATTGGAGCCGCGACCACACCTCCGGTCATTTTGTTACCCAGTGTTCTTCTATCATCATTACCTATATATACAGCGCAGGCCAATTCAGGCGTAAAACCAACGAACCAGGCGTCTATGCATTCATTAGTTGTACCCGTCTTACCCGCAGCTGGTCTTCCAATATCAGCGTTCCAGCCAGTTCCTCTATTTATGACACCTTCCATTAATTTAGTTAATGTGTAACATACTTCTTCTGTAAAAACTTTTTTGCTTACTACATTGTTTTGCTCCAATACCTTGCCATTATGATCTTCAATTTTTAAAATGGAAATCGGTTCTACATATGTTCCCATATTTGCTATTGTTGCATATGCGGAAGCCATTTCCAATGGAGTTACTTCAGAGGTTCCTAACGCTAAGGAGAGATCTGCTCGTAAGGAACTAGTAATTCCGGCTTTTTCAGCATTCTGAATTACATCTCGGACACCAACTCTTTCTAATAATTTAACCCCAATAATATTAATAGAGTCCTCAAAACCTTCTCTTAATGTAACAAATCCCCTAAATTCATTCTCATAGTTTTCCGGAGACCAGCCATTTTCGTAAATAATTGGAGCATCCTCCATAATTAAGCTTGGAGAAAGACCTTTATCTAATGCCGTTAAGTAAACAAATGTTTTAAAGGCAGATCCTGGTTGTCTGTAAGCCTGGGTTGCTCTATTAAATTCACTCTCTTCATAATTTTTCCCACCAACCATTGCTTTTATATAGCCTGTTTGAGGATCTACAGCAATTAATGCACCTTCCCTGCCGCTGTCTAAAAAAGCCTCCTGTGCTTTTCGTTGTAATTCCAAATCAAGTGTGGTGTAGATTTTTAGTCCACCTTTAAAAACCATATTTACACCATATTGTTCGAGTAACTGTGTACGAATGTAGCTGGAAAAATGAGGTGCGATTTCAATATTTTCTCTATTATGACTAAATGTAATTACTTCGTCTCTAGCTTGTTGATATTCGGATTCATCTATATAACCCAGGTCATACATTCTTTTTAAGATTACATTTTTTCTATTTAAAGAAGATTCTATATTAATAAAAGGAGAGTAATAATATGGTCTTCTTGGTATTCCTGCCAGTAAAGCACTTTCAGCCAAAGAAAGATCTGCAACATCCTTATTAAAGTACATTTCTGATGCTGATACAACACCATAGGCTCCATGACCGAAGTAAATTAAATTCAGGTACATTTCAAGTATTTCATTTTTAGTAAAAGTTCTCTCAATTTGTAAGGCAAGGAGTGCATCCTGTATTTTGCGAGACAATGTTTCTTCCCTTGTTAAAAATGTATTAACAGCAAGCTGTTGAGTTATTGTACTGCCTCCCTGACCTTGAAATATTCTTCCACTTTCCTTGACATTTTCAACCATTGCTCTGATAATACCACGAATGCTTATTCCATAATGATTATAGAAGTAAGTATCTTCAATAGCAATAAAAGCACTGATGAGGTGTGTGGGAATTTCTGATAAAGAAATTGGCGTTCGGTTTTCCTGAAAAAATTCTGTTATTAATTTTCCATTAATATCATAAACTTTACTGGTAATAGGGTTAATAAAATTACTAGTTTTAACTATATCTACCATTTTTTGGTTGGAAAAGGAAACTAAAAGGGCAAATGATATTAAAAATGATAAGACAAATAAGAATAAACTAATAAATATTATTTTTTTGTAGAAAGAATTATTTTTTGTTTTTTTTGTTTTTTTCTTACTCATATCAGAACCATTTATTACAAATTAAAATTTTAACTTTTTACTAATTTTTTAAATATATACAATCTGAATAATCTATATTCTCTATATATTAATAATAATATACATTGTCAATCTTTTTAACTAAATATAAATGTGCTATAATTATTTAAGTTTTTTAAAAAAAGGGAAATTGATTTGTTTAGTTTGAATTATATGGTACGCATTTCATTAATTGCTGCAATATATGTTACCATAAATATTATTTTTGCACCAATTAGTTTTGGACCTTTCCAGATTAGAATTGCTGAAGCATTAACAGTATTGCCTTTTATTGATCCGGCTGCTATTGGTGGATTATTTTTAGGGTGCATATTATCAAATATTTGGGGAGGGCTTGGTATAATTGATGTTATTGGTGGCAGTTTTTTTACATTATTAGCAGCTATTATAACATATAATACAACTAAACCTTTTTTAGCCCCTGTTCCGCCTATTATAATTAATGCACTTGGTATAAGCTTATATTTACATTTATTATTTGAAATTCCATACTGGCTAACAGTTGCCTATATTACTATAGGACAGACAATTGCCTGTTTCATAATTGGTTACCCGTTATTGCTGATTCTAATAAGGAGAAAAATCTGGTTGTATAGAGCTAAATAATAAAAAGACTTATTTTTATATGTATTTTATTGGGATAACACATTATAGTTAAGAATTTATAGAATTTATTGCAAATATAGTAAATCATATAGAAGACGAGAGGGGATAATATGGATTTATCTGAGGAAATGAAAATAATTAAAAGAGGAACTGATGAAATTATTTCAGAAGAAGAATTGAAAAACAAATTAAGAAATTCTAAAAAATCAAAAAAACCATTACGTATAAAGCAAGGATTTGACCCCAGTGCCCCAGATATACATTTAGGACATACGGTTGGTTTAAGAAAGTTAAGACATTTTCAAGACTTAGGTCATGATGTTTATTTTCTCATTGGTGATTTTACAGGTATGATAGGGGATCCAAGTGGACGATCTTCGACTAGAAAACAGCTAACAACGGTAGAGGTAAAAAAGAATGCCGAAACTTATAAGGAACAAGTCTTTAAAATATTAGACCCCAATAAAACAATTGTAGAATTTAATAGCCATTGGTTAGGAAAATTATCTTTTGTTGATGTAATCCATTTATGCTCTAAATATACAGTTGCCAGAATGCTGGAAAGGGACGATTTTTCAAACCGATTTCAAGAAAAAAAGCCAATTGGTGTGCATGAGTTTTTGTATCCTCTTATGCAAGGTTATGATTCTGTATCACTGAAAGCCGATGTGGAATTAGGAGGAACTGACCAAAAATTTAATTTATTGGTTGGAAGGGATTTACAAAGAGAATTTGGACAGGAGCCACAGGTTATAATTACTATGCCTATTATTGAGGGTACTGATGGTGTGGAAAAAATGAGCAAAAGCCTTGGGAACTATATTGGCATTAATGAGAAACCAAATGATATGTATGGAAAAATCATGTCTATACCTGATAAATTAATGGAAATATATTTTCGCTTATTAACTGATGTACCCGAACAGCAAATAAACCAAATAAAAAAAGATCTTCAAGCAAATAATGTTCATCCTCGTGATATCAAAAAAAGACTAGCCAAGGAAATTGTAAAAATATATCACGGATATAGCAATGCCAATCAAGCTGAGAATCATTTTGAACAGGTATTTCAGGAAAAGATGGATCCCGAAAATTCGCAAAAATTGTTAATTCCTATTAGAG
>Ga0265293_10012355_pt1 | contig 11354 bp, 7 predicted proteins | sample Munlanlewell138R_FD_192505 | JGI IMG/M metagenome (GOLD analysis project Ga0265293, IMG submission 192505) | Leachate microbial communities from a municipal landfill in Southern Ontario, Canada - Leachate well 138R | ecosystem: Engineered > Solid waste > Landfill > Unclassified | place: Canada... | reverse complement strand
AGATGATGACAGAATTTAATGAAACTGCGAAACAGATGTGTAATATCGAATTTTGATAATTATGTTTTACATTATCTAAAGTATCTGTGGTGCTGTAAAAAAACGTCCTTACTACTTACTGCTTACTACTTATCACTATCCATTAATAATTATTCATCCTCTTTTTTTTGCGTTTTATAACATGCGAAACTCACTTTTTCTATCATAAAGCGTACTGTTTCACATTTATATGTTACTTTTGTGCTGTTAAATAGAAAAAGTAAACTTCGATGTCATTATATTATATTGAAAAAACTAATTGCTAATTGATTACAGAGGACATCGCTGTAATATAAATAAGAAAAATGAAGAATTTAAGTTACTCTTTAGGCATGAGCATGGCAAGCCAACTTATGCAAACAGGATTAGAGAACCTTGATGTTGATGCTTTCGTAAAAGCATTCACAGAAATCATGAAAAATGAAGAAACATCCATGTCACTGGAAGCGGCCACACAACACATTCAGGCATATTTTAATGCAAAACAAAACGAAATGTTAGAAGTAAACAAACAAGAAGGAGAACGTTTCTTATCAGAAAATAAGAAAAAAGAGAATGTTGTTGAATTAGAAAGTGGTTTGCAATATGAAATATTAACCGAAGGCAATGGTGAAAATCCAAGCGCTACCGATAAAGTAAAATGTCATTATCATGGAACATTGCTTGACGGTACTGTATTTGATAGTTCAGTAAATAGAGGTCAACCTGCCGTTTTTGGTGTAAATCAAGTGATAAAAGGGTGGGTAGAAGCTTTGCAATTAATGTCAGTAGGCTCAAAATGGAAACTTTTTATTCCTCCACATTTAGCGTATGGTGAGCAAGGTGCCGGAAATGATATCGAACCCAACTCAACTCTAATTTTTGATGTTGAACTCTTAGGAATTGAAAAATAATCGTTTTACAATAAAATTATAATTAAGAAAAAATTAAACCTTTAAAAAATGAAAAAAATTAAACTACATGCAATTTTTGCATTCGCTATTGGAAGTTTATTGCTTGTTTCTTGTGGAAATAACGCAACTCCCAAAGCATCATTAAAAACGGATGTTGACTCTCTTTCGTACGCGTATGGCGTAAATTTGGCAGACCAAGGACTTATGCAGTATTTAGAACAGTTAGGTGTGGTAGAAAGCGCATCTAATTTAGAGTATGAATATCAGATGAAGATTTCTGCTGCAGACTCAACTGAAAGAGATAATCTTCAGAAAGAGTTAAAATCAAAAGTTGATTCATTGAATAAAACCAATGCACCAAAATTGAATGAATTCCTGAAAGGTTTGAAAGAAGCCGTTAGTGCAGGAGAGAAAAAATCAGCTTATATTCAGGGATTAAGTATTGGTAATCAGATTTCGCAACAAATGCTACCTCAATTTAATTCCATCGTTTTTGCAGCTGATACTACTCAAAAAGTAAATACCGATCAATTAATTGCTGGTTTGGTAGGGACACTTAAAAATCAACAGTTAGCCATCTCGAAAATGGATGCCGGAACGTATGTTCAAAGTAGAATTGAAGAGGCGCAAAAACAATCTCAGATGAAAAGTGAAGAAGATTTGAAAAATGAATATCAAGCAGAAATTGATAGCGCCGAACAATTTTTGAAAGAGAATGGTGAAAGAGAAGAAGTAGTTGTGCTTCCCAGCGGTCTTCAATATGAAATTATTAAAAAAGGAACAGGTGCAATCCCAACTGACACCGATCAGGTTAAAGTGCATTATCATGGAACTTTACTTGACGGTACTGTGTTTGATAGCAGCGTTGACAGAAACGAACCGGCCGTTTTTGGTGTTACACAAGTTATTCCGGGTTGGACGGAAGCATTAAAATTGATGCCTGTTGGTTCAAAATGGAAAGTGTACGTTCCTTACAGTTTAGGTTATGGTGCTGAGGACAGAGGTACAATCAAACCATTTTCTACGTTGATATTTGAAGTGGAATTATTGGCTATTGAAAAGTAAAATAACAAACAACTGATTCTCTTTGTATAATCACGTTTTTTCTAATAACAAAAAAAGGATTCTTATAATAAGGATCCTTTTTTTATTGGTAATTGCTGTTGGATGCATGAGGAGTTTAGGGTATATTGATGTGATGATGTGATGATGTGATGATGTGATGATGTGATGATGTGATGATGTGATGATGTGATGATGTGTAATGGGTAATGAGTAACGTCGTAGCTGTAAGGACAAAATTTTAACATTAGTACTAATCGCTAACACCCAACACCCGACACCTAATTTACTGATTATCAATCTATGACTCTTGATTCTTCACTCTTCACTCTTAACTCCTCGTTCAATAAAATAATAAGGTTGAGGGTAGGAGGTTAATCAGCGGTTACTAAGGTCTAAATACAAATAAGGTTTATTCTTGAATGCAAAAGGAATCGGAATTCGAGATTCGAAACTTGGAGTCTCGAATCTCACTAAACCCCGACTATCGAATGGCAAAACGCAATTTTTAGATAAAGGATATTATTTTTGGGACAAAAATCTGGAATTGTCAAAAGTTTGTGGTAATCATCGCTATTCGTAAATCGGGCGCGAAACAGCAAAACAACGAAAAACCGAAATCACAAAATCACGAAAAAACGAAATAATCAGTACTCAGCCAAAGTCCCCTATCTACTTGCTAACAGCTAACACCCAATATCTAACGCCTAATTACCTCAGTGTCATCAACTCTCAACCTTTAACTCTTCACTCTTAATTCCCCACCTCTTTCACTAAATACATATACACCGGAAAATGATCACTATATCCACCATGATATTCGCCTCCTACAATGGTTCTGTATGGATAGTTTTTAAACGGACCATCGCTTTGCAACAAGAACTCTTTATTGAAAACAAAAGCACTGTTTTTTGTTCTTGGATCGGTGTAAATTTTAAACGTGCTGTAATCTTTTCCTACCAAATTGCCATTTACAACCAAAATGTCAAAGAGATTCCAGACATCGCGATAGGCCAATGTACCCACGCCTTCTTTATATAGCTTAAGCATGGGAGTAAACAAATCGTTGTACTTGAGATTTTTTGGAGATTCTTTTATTTTCAATCCATCTTTCACACTCTTGCTTACAGGGTCGTCGTTAAAGTCGCCCATCAAAACAATATTTGCATCTTTATTTATGGTCAGTAGTGAGTCGCTAACATCTCGCATTACTTTAGCAGCAGCCATTCGTTTTGGCATCGATGCCGCTTCACCACCTGAGCGAGAAGGCCAATGGGCTACCAAAAAATGGAATAACTCTCCATCAATATAACCGGAGGCTCTTAAAACATCGCGTGTAGGATATCCATTTGGCAAAATCACCGGATGAGGGAAACTTTCTGTAAGCTGAAACACATCTTTCACATAGATTAAACCAACATCTACTCCCCGTCTGTCGGGCGAGTCGAAGTGAGCTATGCCATATCCTTTGTCTTTGAGCAAAGGCATATTTATTAAATCCTCTATCACCCCGCGGTTTTCAACTTCTGCTAAACCTAAAATCTCGGGACCACCTTTTGAGCCTACTTGTGAAATAACATAAGAGAGGTTTTCTAACTTTCGGTTATATTTTTCTGTGTTCCATTTGTTCAGACCTTCGGGAGTAAACTCCTCGTCTATCACATCGGGTTGATTAATGGTGTCGAATAAGTTCTCAACATTGTAGAAAGCTGCTGATAGTCGTATATACTGTTTCTTGGTTTGTGCAAAAACCGACAGGCAAAAAATAAAGGTTATCGTAAAAATTAATGCGATTTGTTTTTTCATAATAGAGTTCATTTTTAATTGTAAGGTATGTATTTTTAACAAACATAGGAATTTATTTTCCGAAACAAGCACTTTTTTCAAATAAAAATTTGTACTTTCGTATCTCTAAGAAAAAATCACAAACGTTTAATCTTAATGCTAAATCGTGCAATCTGTATGATAGATAAAAAGCATAAATGTTTAACTTGAATTTTTTTATTAACCTGCATATTTAAAATATTATGAGTAAACTATCACGTATCATTGGAGTTATCTCGTTGTGGATACTCGGGATTTTGCCAGTTATATCTCAAAATTTATACCTGAAAGGTATTGTAACCGATGAATCTACAGACGAGCCGGTTTCCTTCGTAACTATAATTGTTTCTGATTATCCCAATCCTATCGAAAATGGAATGGATGGAGCTTTTGTTTTCAATGATTTAACAGAAGGAATACATTCCATTCAATTTATTGCCTCGGGATACGAAAGTCTGATTATTGAAGAAGAAATTATTTCACCCGGTCTCGATTTAGGTACAATAAAATTGAAACCTTCACAAAGTCGTGGTTTGTCCGATTTGATGGTGATGGATTTGGAATTGGATATGGAGAGCAATATTCAAGATATTGCCCCATTGTTAACTTCATCACGAGATGTCTTTAATAATGTTGCCTCCTATTCATTGAGTCCTGTGCGATTTAGACAAAGAGGATATGAAGGTAAATATTCAGATGTATATTTGAATGGACTAAAAATGAACGACATGTCTTCCGGGAATGTAATATGGTCACTTTGGGGTGGAGTAAATGATGCAACTCGAAACCAAGAAAACTATTTTGGATTGGAAACCGGAAACTTTGCTTTCGGTAATCTTGGAGGAGTGACTAATATAATAACCAGAGCATCTAAATTTAGACCTGGCTCACGCTTAACTTATTCAATGAGCAATCGCACCTATACTAACAGGGCAATGGTTACTCATGCCACAGGCATTATGGACAATGGCTGGTCGTTGGCTCTTTCTGTTTCTCGTAGATGGGGAGAAGGAGGTTATGTAAATGGTGTCTTTTATGATGCATGGGGATATTTCTTGGCTTTAGAAAAAAAGCTTAACGAAAAACATTCAGTTGCTTTCACAGCAGTGGGGACTCCCACCGAACGTGGTGTCCCTAATGGTTCTACTCAGGAGGTATATGATTTGGTAGGGTCCAACTTTTATAACTCTAATATAGGTTATCAAAACGGAGAAAAGTGGCGTAATGCCAGAGTGAGAGATAATCACGAACCCATAATGCTGCTCAATCATTATTGGGATTTCAATGTAGATACAAAGCTGACTACTTCAATAGGATATAGATTTGGATATAATGGATACTCTGCCATGAACTGGTATGATGCTCCCGATCCTCGTCCCGATTATTATCGTAACTTGCCCAGCTATTACGATAACGAAGGTAAGTTTGACCAAGGTAACGAAGTGCGCGAAATGTGGTATTCCGATCCGAACACACGTTACATCAATTGGGATAGACTGTACAATGTGAATTACGAAAACGACGAAACTATTACCGATGAAAATGGAAACATTTTAGCACAAGGTAAACGTTCTAAATATGTGATTGAAGACCGTCGCAACGATCAGAAGCAGATAAATGCAGCCATGGTATTTAATACAAAACTGACAGAGATTATTAAATTAGATGCGGGTATCAACTATCGCAAAAATACAACTGCAAACTTCAATAAGATAAAAGATTTGCTGGGCGGCGATTATTGGTTAGATATTGATCAGTTTGCAGAAAGAGATTTTGCTTACGATAAAGATATTATTCAGAGTGACTTGCGCAACCCAAATCGTATAGTAAGAGAAGGCGATACGTATAGCCACAACTATGATGCTCACATTCAGAACTACAAACTTTGGGCTACAGCTACCGCCAATCTTTTTAAAGTGGATGCTTATGCCGGTTTTGAAATTGGCAACTCCTCTTTTTATAGAACGGGAAATTACCAAAAAGGACTTTTCCCTGACAACTCTTATGGCGATTCTGAAAAGAAATCTTTCACAGAGTTCGCTGGTAAAATTGGTGGAACATATAAAATATCGGGACGACACTATCTGACTGCAAATGCGGGTTACATTGAAAACGCTCCTAACTTCAAAGATGCATTTATTTCGCCACGTACGCGCAATACACTTGTTGACAATTTGAAAACCGAAAAAATTGCAAGTGCAGATATTAATTACTTGATACGATCACCGTTCGCAAAAGGACGAGTAACGGCCTATTACACACGAATCATGGATCAAACAAATATCATGAGTTTTTATGACGATTATTACAGATCATTTGGGAACTATATGATGACTAATATTGATAAGGATCACATGGGTGTAGAGTTGGGGGTAGAATTAAAACTATCGCCAACATTCACCGCCGAAGGTATGCTTGGATATGGAGAATATAAATATGCATCTAATCCCAACTATGTTCAAACTGTTGATAACACTGAGGAGATATTGGAAGAAGCTAAAGTATACTGGAAAGACTTTAGAGTAGAAGGCACTCCCATGTCAGTGGGAAGCTTAGGCATTTCTTACAATTCGCCCAATTATTGGTTTATTGGTATAAAAGGAAATTATTTTGGTAATTCTTACATCAGCATGAATCCTGTGTTACGCACAGATAGAGCTCGTCAACAATTAGACCCTGAATACATAGATCAAGAAAGATTTGGTTCGGGTTTTACACTTGACGCATTTGCAGGACTTTCTTATCGTATTCAATATAAATATTTTTTAGGCATCAATATCAGTGCTAATAACCTACTCGATAGAAAAGATATGAAGAGTGGAGGATACGAACAATTACGCGTAAATGTAGATAGAGATACAAATGAATTGCGCCGTCCCTTCGACAAAAGATATTTCTATATGTTTGGGCGTAACTTTTTCTTCAACATTAACTTTAGATTTTAATAAAAGCATACAATTATGAATAAGATAACTCATTATTTAATAGGTTCATTTTTCTTGTTGATCCTTCTGCAAGGATGTGACTACAATGATTATGACAATCCGCCTGAAGAAATTGGTGCTACCGATATTACTACTACACACACAATAGATCAATTGAAATCGATGTACACCCGAGGAGGTAAAGTGATAGAGAGTGACATTATAGTTTCGGGTAAAGTAATATCGAGCGATAAAGAGGGGAATATATACAAATCGCTGGTGATACAAGACGAAACTGCAGGAATTGAAGTGAAAATAAACTCATCGGGATTGTACAACTATTACAAACCCGGCAGAGTGGTATATTTACACGCAAACAACTTGAAATTAGGTGCTTATGGTGGCACAGTGAGTATTGGTTCTATACCTATTGACAAGAACTATGAAAACGATTTTATTCCTTACCCCGTAATGGAAAACTATATTACAAAAGGAAGAATGGAAACACCTATCATGCCTCTCTCATTAACTATACCTACTTTAAGGAAACAATATAGCAACATGCTCGTTAAAATAGAAGATGTTCAGTTTTTAGCATCTGAACTCTCATTGAGCTATGCCGATGGTAAAAACAATATTACGCAGAATCGTACACTTATTGATAACAAAGGAAATCGATTGGTGGTCAGAACAAGCGGATATGCTCGCTTTGCCGAAACAAAAGTGGCACAAGGTTCGGGTAGCATAACAGGAATCTTAACGTATTTCAATGAAACCGCACAGCTAACTATTGTGAAGATTAGCGATGTGCAACTTGATAAACCACGATTTTAATCTTAACTATTTTTTTTAATCACAAAATTGATTTAATTATGAAAACAAAAAAACAACAAATTTGGAAAAGCATCTCTTTATTAGTTTTTGCTTTTGCCACATCTTTGTTTCTATTTACAAATTGTAGTGACGACGATGACGATTTTACAGAACCACAACTAACCATTTCCGACGAAGGGCAAATTGCATTTGAGAAAGATGCAGGTTCAAAGACTATTGACATAAAAACCAATAGAGAATGGAAAGTCACCATAGAAGATGATGCTGACTGGATAGATGTTACTCCAACCAGCGGGCTGGAAGGAACAGCAACGTTAACTGTAACCGTAAAAAGTAATGATGGAGGAGCTCGCGAAGGTTTCTTTACTATTATAGCTTCTACAGAGAGAAAAACTGTAACTGTGACTCAGGCAGGTGAAGATGGTTCGGTTATTGAATACAATACTATCGAGGAAATTCGCGCCATGTATGCTGATAAGGGACAAGATGAATGGACAATTGCAGAACCTTTGAAGCTAAAAGCTGTTGTAATTTCCGATAGAGTCGGAGGAAACAGTCCATCTCTTAGAAACGGGTTTATTCAAGACGAGTCAGGTAAAGGATTAGCTTTCCGTGTAACTGAATCTATTCATGAGTTTAACATGGGTGACGAAGTAAACATTAATCTTGAAGGTGCAGTTGTTTCTGAATATGCCGGAGCTGTACAGCTTGGTTTTTCAACTACAGCAGCAAAAGTGCAAGCAAAGGATGTGGGTGTTACTCCGAAAGAGCTGACTATTGAAGAAATTCTTGATGGTGCATACGATGCAACTCTTGTGAAAATTAAAGATGTACAGTTTAAAGATTACAAAAATCTTAATTATTATGAGGGTGAGGAAAATGCCACTAATCGCACATTAGAAAATTGCAACAATGCCAATATTATTGCAAGAACTACAAAATATGCCAAATTTAAAGACGAAGCTCTTCCAAGAGGAAATGGACATATAGTTGGAATTATGTCAGTGTTTAACGGAACATGGCAACTAACTATTCGCAACTTAAATGATGTTTCGGAAATGAGCAACGACGAATCAACACGTTGTACTCCTGATGTACCACCAATTACAGGAACTAAAATAAGTGTTGCAGACTTCAGAGCTGCTTTAGTTGAAGGTGAAACATACACAGAGGATAATTATCTTGAAGGTGAGGTAATTCTAAACCCATCTGAAAAGAATACCCCTGATTTTGTGGTATACCTTGCAGATGAAACAGCAGGTATTGCATTGACTTTGTCTGACAAAGAGAATATATTAACTAAAATGCCTCTTGGAGCAAAAATAAAAGTAAATGTAAAAGACACAAAACATACTGTTTATAACGGATTAATTCAGATTGGTGCGAGTAACTCATTGAGCACTGAAAAAGTTGAAATGGTTGAGGAAACACCATCAACTCCGCTGCAGCCAAAAGTAGTTACTTTGCAAGACATTCTTGATGGCAAAAATCAATCTGATCTGGTAAAAGTTAATAACGTACAGTTTAAAGAAGTTCCTGCAAAATACAAAGGAACTCAAACACTTACAAATGAAGAAAGTAAAGAAGTGGCTGTTTACACTCGGGATGATGCTACTTTTGCTGATGAAAATGTGAAAGAAGGCATGGGCTCATTTATTGGAGTTGTAAGTATTTTTAATAACCCACAACTGTTAATTAGATCATTGGATGATTTAGCTGATATGACAGGTGAGCGTTTTGTAGTACCCTCTATTGAAACAGATGTAAATGTAATAACTTTTGAAAAAGAAGGTGGCGACAAAACAATCACTATTACTGCCAATGTAGATTGGACAGTATCGTCAGACGAGACTTGGTTGACAATTACTCCCACAAGTGGTTCAAACGATGGAGTGATAACTGCTTCAGCAACAGCCAATGCTGCTGATGAGAGAACAGCTACTATTACAATTACTGATGGAACAACTACTAAAACTATTGCTGTAGCACAAGTAGGGGCAGAAACTATTCCCACGGACAAATTATTGTTTCCAGGATCGGATTTTAATAATTGGACTACATTTACAAGTGCTTTAAGCTCTTATGGAATAACTTTCGGAAAAGAAAGTGCAACAGAAGGAAGAGATGGTTCAGGCGCAATGCTGCTTGAAGGACAGCATGCTAAAAATGATTATGTATTTACAGCCGTTGTTCCCGATGGATTTTCTGCGGCAGGCAAAACAAAGATTAACTTCTGGATAAAAGGTACTTCTGCTAAATCTCTATCGATGAATGTATATGTAGGCACTGGAAATACTATGGGTACAGACTATAAGTGTTATAATATGGATGACTATGTTCCTTATAATTCTCATCAAGTATTAGACCCTACGGATTCTAATAGTTATGCAAAAGGAGGTATTGATACAAATGGAGAATGGATTCAAGTAACTCTTGACATAAGCACAATAGCAAATAATATAAACTCAACACAGGGTGATAATTTATTTGCACTTAAGGTAGGTAAAACTGCTGCTTACGACCTTCTCATTGACGACATAACAATTGAATAACAACCCTTTATTCATTTATAAAGCAATCAATCAAGAGCGGGGAGATAATATTCTCTTCGTTCTTTTTTTCTAATCTGGCGATATTATTATGATGAAAAAAAACTATCTGAGTTTATTAATTTTGCTCTCTTTTGGACTCTTCTTTAATGCGTGTAATAGTGACTCCGATGTTGACACCAAAGCATTAGAAGTGGATCTGGTTATCGATGAAAAAATTAACTATAAAGGAGGTGAGTTTTTTCTTAGAATAACCACAACAGGCAGTTGGAAAATTGAACAACCAGCCTCTGATAATTGGTATTCTTTCTCTTCTATTGCCGGACAAGGAAGCCAAACAGTAGTTCTAAAGGTAACTGAAAACGATGATGGACAAAGAACCGGTAAGTTTGATGTTTCTGTTGGAACAGAAAAAAAGACCATTGAGTTTACACAAAACGAATTTGATGAAGAGGAGCTCTATTATCCGGTTAAAGAAGCTTACAGAATAGAAATGCCCCGATTGTCGAAAGACTTTATCGATGACAAAGCAGCTTACGTTGTGCATTATGCAATGGATAATGTGGGAGAACCCACTTTGAACTATAGTTTTGAGTATAATTACGCCTCACATCACACACGATGGGTTGCGTTCACGTTTTACGACAAAACAGCAGAATCGAACACAAAGCGAAGCGATGCATGGGCGGCCGACCCATCACTTTTGAGGTATACTGATAACTTTGACGATTATCGTGGCTCCGGATATGATAGAGGTCATTTAGTAGCTTCTGCCGACAGACTCTACTCTATACCTGCTAATGAACAAACGTTCTACTTTTCTAACATGAGTCCACAGATTAATAGTTTTAATGGAGGAATATGGGCCGATTTAGAAGACAAAGTGCGCAGTTGGGGCCGCCTGAGTGCCATTAGAGACACACTCTATGTTGCAAAAGGAGGAACAATTGATGATGAGAATGTAATGGGAACAATTGGGAACAATAAAATAGCGATTCCAAAATATTATTTTATGGCAGTTCTTGCTAAGAAAGGCTCTACGTATAAATCAATTGCATTTATGCTGGAGCATAAATCATATAGCAGACCCTACAATGTGCAGAACTATGCTATGTCTGTTGAAGAATTGGAAGAGAAAACAGGAATTGATTTCTTTCACAATCTACCTGATGAAATAGAACGTGTAGTAGAGAAGGAGAAGAACATTGTGGATTGGCCGGGTTTGTGAG
>Ga0265293_10012354_pt1 | contig 11354 bp, 9 predicted proteins | sample Munlanlewell138R_FD_192505 | JGI IMG/M metagenome (GOLD analysis project Ga0265293, IMG submission 192505) | Leachate microbial communities from a municipal landfill in Southern Ontario, Canada - Leachate well 138R | ecosystem: Engineered > Solid waste > Landfill > Unclassified | place: Canada... | reverse complement strand
GACCGATAGGCGTAGGTGATCCCGGATCGTTTGTCTGTCTGGTAAACGATTGCCACCATGGAAATTCCGTCCTCGTTATGTATTAACACATAACGAGGGATAAACCTGCCGCTTTGATTCTGAAGCCCGATGAAGATTTAGAAGGAGATGCTATTGCAGATTGATTTGGATCGTTAGGTGTTACCGGGAATCCAGGTAGATTGTCACACTACGTTGGGAGTACTTAGAGTGAATTAGGCCCCGTTACTCAGGAAAGATGCCCTAGAGATGAATCCATATCAGGTGTGAATAGATTAATCTACACTGCATAAGGATTTGTAAGCTTCCCCTTCTATACTCTCTTACTTTATGGAAGGGTATCATGATCCGCTCATAAAAAACTTCTCATTCAGCTGCTGTGTTGCATAATTCTCATCAGCGGATAGTGAAAACAGCAGCATAACATCTCAATGTCCAGAAGGAGCATAGCCACTGCTCCTTTACAGGATCTCCCAATGGGGGATTATAGGTCTCAAATAGGCAATTGGATGGAGTAACAATGATTTTCAATACTTATGCAACACAGCACTATATCAGCGAGTACCATCAATGAGGTGATAGATGATAGTCGATAACTTGGATGTATAAAAATATGCTTATGGTAGTCTCTCTAAAATGTGACCAAAATCTATTTTAGAACAAATACCAATACTTTTCAATGCAGATTTTGTCTGCCTGCTATGTACGAATAATTGGAGATCTCCAGTTTCAATGAGTGGATATGAAAAAACGCAATTTGTTAATCATTACGCCTGATTACCCGGATTCAACGGACACGTATATCGGTGGCATCTTCGTAAAGAACTTCACCGATACAATAAAATCCTACTTTCAAGAGATCGTTGTGGTGGCGCCTGTTCTTTTTTCCGGCAAGCTCCTGCCAAACGATCAGCTCTGTAAAAATTATCATTATGATAATATTTCGGTCTTTTACCCTCGCTGTCTCTATCTCCCGAGGTGCCTCAACCTTCCAGGGATCACGAACCGCTCAAAATTGTTCTTTGACACCCGACCATACATCGTTGAACGACTCATCAAAAAGCTGGGGAAAAAGTTTGACCTGATTCACACTCATTTCACGTGGCCGTCGGCCTATATCGGCGTGATGTTAAAGGAAAAACTGGAGATCCCGGTCATCACGACAATCCACGAGGATCCGGCATGGTTGTCTGAAGAGATCAATATGGATCACCCTCTGTTCCAGAAAGCCTGGCTGAACTCGGATGCTATCCTGCGAGCGAACAAGTATGATATATCCCCATTGAAAAAGTACAATGAGAAGGTTTTCCGAATCCCAAACGGCTTTTCTTCGATCTTCCGGCCGATGGACCCGACAGCCTGCAGAACTGCACTTGGCCTACCGAAAGACCGACATGTTCTCTTATCTGTCGGGAATTTGGAACTCATCAAGGGCCACCGCTATCTCCTCTCAGCGATCCAGGGTATCGTCCAGGAACATCCGAATTTGCTCTGTGTCATTGTTGGCGGCGGGCCGGAGAGAGCGGCATTGGAGAGACAGATCATTGATGAAGGTTTGTCAGAATATGTTATGCTGGCAGGCAACAAACCCCACGGTGAGATCCCATTCTGGATGAACGCATGCGATCTCTTTGTTCTTCCTAGTTTAGATGAAAGTTTTGGAATAGTCCAGATCGAGGCCATGGCCTGTGGGAAACCTGTTGTTGCAACCGACACCCCTGGAAGTCGGGAGATCATCGTCTCCGACAAGCATGGGTTATTATGCCAACCCGGGAGCAGAGATGATCTCGCGGAGATGATCCTTGCCGGGCTGCTAAAGGACTGGGATTCTAAAGAGATCCTGCAATTTGCAGAGTCATTTTCATGGGATCGAATAGCTGAGGATGTCCTCCATATCTATGATATAGGAATTCACAAATGCCAGGGGTCGGGTAAAACAACAGATGAGTCCGCTTTCTCTATCCCGACTATAACCTCAAGCCATCACTAACTCACTTAAGTATTGGTACAGATCCAGCAACCTCTCCTCCATCCTCCCCCAGTTATACCTCTCAAGAACCGCCCTCTGCCCGCTCTCCCCCATCCTCTGCGCCTCCTCCGGGTGCTCCATCAGGTAGATAACAGCCTCCGCGATCGCGTCCGGACTCGTCGGATCGACGAGAATCCCGCACCCCGCATCAGTGACCACCTTCCTGATCTCAGGAAAGTCACTCGCAACGACGGGGAGGCCGCAGAGCATGTAATCGAAGAGCTTGTTCGGGAGGCCGATGTAGGCGTTGTGGTATGCCGGCTGAAAGACAAGGAGACCTACACTCCCCGCGCGCAGGGCCTCGTACATCTCCCGGTAGGGGAGATAGCCGGTCATCGTGATCTCCGGCCGCGGATTGGTCTTCGCCATGATCGCACCGATATCCGCGCGGATGCCCCCAATAAGTGTCAGAGAGACGTAGGGGAACTTCACCCTAACCCTTGATATCGCCTGGATGCACTCCCGGATACCATGGAACATCTGCATGTTTCCGGCCATGTAGACCACACCATATCTCTCCCTTACCCCCGGGTCCGGCGGTGCCAGGCCGGCGACCGAGTAATTTGATATGATTACAGGTTCCGTTCTACCCCCCCGAAATCGCCCGGCGACGCTCTCACTGACTGCAATCTTCGCGTCGACAAACCGCGCGAGCAGGAGCTCCACTCGCGATATCATAGCCTCAAGAATGGGTGCGTTCGGGACTCCGAGATCGAACGGGATCTCACTTGGCCAGTGCTCGTGGATATCGTAGACGACCCTCCTGCCCTGAGTCGCCTTCAGCAGGAGCGCGAGCAGGAGCGCGTCCGGCTCGTGGCAGTGGATGACGTCACACTCCTCGCCCCGGCATGCCCAGAGCACCCGCCAGAGCGTCACCCCGTGGAGGAGGGGTGATGCCGGCTTTGGAACAGTGATGATCCGCACGCCCTCCTCCCCGGTATCTCCGGCATCCGAGGGGGCAATGACCGTAACATCGTGCTCCTTTGCAAGGCTCTTTGCTTCTTTCTCGAAAATCCGGCCGTCGCGGGGTCGATGGGTCGTGGTGAGCATGCAGATGCGCATAGGTCAGGGGTTCATGCACCCCTGCCCTGGTGCGAACGAGAGGAGCTGAACGCCCCTCGTTATATGGAGAGACTTTTATAGTTTACCATGGATGACCATCCCCTCTTAAAGGAGATCCATGAACCTCCTCCTGTGCAGGTAGTGCACTTACGCCCTTATTTACAGATCGTCTCCGGATGCCTGTTGAATTGTTCCCGGTCACGATTGTAACGACGCGATAATCTGGTGGAGCTTCTCAGCCCGCCGCTCCATAGAGAAGGCCTCACATACCCTCTCCCGTGCGACAGACTCGCCGTCTGAAGTGAGTGCTTTTGAGATGGCATCAACGGTCGCCTGGGTATCCCCATACGGCACCACAAACCCCTGATTGCCCACCACCTCCGGGAGTGCGCCTCTGTCTGTCACCACAGGGATGCACTCACAGGACATCGCCTCTGCGAGCGCCACCCCGAAGGACTCCCGGTAGGAGAGCTGGCAGTAAACCTTCGCGCGGCGGTACCACTGCAGGATCTCATCCTGTGAGGGGGACGTGATAATTTCAAGGTTTGATGGGACATCCTGATTCAGGGTCTCAAATGCATCGTCAATAACCCTCCCGAGGAGGACAAACCGAACTTCCGGAAGATACCGGGCTGCCTCAATGAAGGTATCGAGCCCTTTTACCCTGACGTTTGCCGCGCTGATGACGCATACAGTGAGGACAACCTCCTCCTTCCGGCCCCGGGGTGAAAATACATCGGTATCGATACCGTTGTAGACTGTCTCAAGCCGGCGGGGCTCGGCGACAGCGAGGATCTCCTTCCTGCTGAATTCAGAGACTGCAAGGATACAGTCGGCATTCTCTATGATGTAGCGCACTCGCCCGGCCAGCTCTGGATCCAGAATGGCACCATACCCGATATCTGGCTCATTCGCCACCTCATAGCCCCCTACTACAGCCACCGACCTCTTCCCGAGAAGTCTTGATGCCATGACTGCAAGGTAGGAATGGTTGTGGGCAAACCATGAAAACGCTATATCGGTCCTGAAAACCCCAAAAAAGATTGAAAGGCCAAGAGATAACCTCTGCACCAGGCTCCCGGCCGGTTTAGCCCCGGTGATGATCTCCCTGACCGGGTAGTGTCCCTTGAGCACCTGCAGGTCTTTCTCAACAAAAGAAGAGAGGCTGCTTGTAAGAAACAGGATCTCCGGCCCGGGTGCCATAAAACCTTACCTGGCTCAGCCGCCCAGAAATCCGGTGAGTGCCTCTCTGATCAGGGCACTGGCGTTCCCCTCACCAAACACTACTTCCTGCTGCCCCTCAGGCAAGAAGTGTTTGATAGCATCAACAATCTCCCCCCTTCTCGCCCCCACAAGCACATTCCACCCGGCCTCGACCGTCTCGACCCACTCGGTGTTCTCCCGGAGGGTGATGCAGGGGACACCGAGCACGTACGCCTCTTTCTGGATGCCGCCGGAGTCGGTGAGGACCTTCTCTGCATGTGCCATCAGGTGGAGCATATCGAGATACCCGAGCGGCTCAGTGACCCGGACGTTCTCTGGCATTCTTGAAAAAAGACCATACCCCTCGAGGTACTTCCGCGTCCGGGGATGGACCGGGAAGACGACCGGCATCCCGGCCTCCCCGAGGGCGCTGAGGATGCCGGCCATGTTCTCGCGGTCATCCGTGTTCGACGGCCGGTGGACGGTGACGACGAGATACTCACCTGGCTTCACCCCGACATCATCGAGGATCCGGGAACGCTCCTCTGCGATCGCGCGATTATAGTTCATCGCATCGACCATCACATCGCCGACAAGATAAACCCCCTCCCGGATCCCCTCGGCCGCGAGGTTTGCGACAGCTGTCTCCGTAGGGCAGAAGAGGATGTCCGATGCATGATCGGTGAGCACCCGGTTCACCTCCTCGGGCATCCGGCGGTCAAAGCTCCGGAGACCCGCCTCGACGTGCGCCACCGGCACGTGGAGTTTCGCCGCCGCGAGCGCGCCTGCGAGGGTCGAGTTCGTATCGCCGTAGACGAGAACGAAGTCCGGCTCCTCCTCCCCAAGGACACCCTCGATCGCCCCGAGCATCGCCCCGGTCTGCCGGCCGTGTGTCCCCGAACCGATGCCGAGGTTGTAGTCGGGCTCCGGGATAGCAAGTTCTTCAAAGAAGACTGCCGACATACCGTGGTCGTAGTGTTGCCCGGTATGAACGAGGATCTCTTCGTGCTCTTTCCGGATCTCCCTTGAGACCGGGGCACACTTGATGAACTGTGGCCGCGCGCCGACGATCGATACGATCTTCACAGTGATCACCTGATTGGATGACTGTTTTTGTCGCCCCGGCCGATGCCCTTGTAGATAAAGCCGGCCCTGATGAATGCATCCGGGTCAACGACGTTCCGGCCGTCGATGATGACCGGGTGCTCCTCTCCGGATAATGCCTTCACCCGCGCCGCTTCAAGAGCGAGATAGTGGCGGTGGGCCGTGAAGATTACGACAGCATCCGCCCCCGCAAGGGTCTCATCAAGGTCGTGGGAGACCTCTATCTCATCCACAAAGGGATCGTGGACCCTGACCTCTGCCCCTGCTTCCTCCATCGCCGCGAGATAGGGCTCTGCCGGGGTGTTCCGGGTATCATCCGAGTTCTGGATGAACGCCCACCCGAGGAGCGTGATCGTCGCGCCTGCCGGCCCCTTCCCGGCCCGCCTGAGTCCCTCAAGGGTCAGGTGGACCATGTGCCGGGGCATGAACTCGTTGAGCGCCCGCGCGACGCCGAAGACCGACTCCTCCCCGTGCGGGTACCAGAGGTCCCCTCCGAGGACCTGTGCCCCCCGTTCGAGGTGCCATGAGTCCTTCGTAAGGCAGTGACCGCCGACGCCCGCCCCCGGCCAGAGGACCGCCCGGGTGATCCCCTCGCCCTTGAGGGAGTCGATCCCGGTCCGAACATCGTAAACATTGACCCCCATCGCCTCACAGTGCAGTGCGAGCTGGTTCGCAGCCGCAATCTGGAGGTCGCGGAAGGCGTTCTCAGCGGTCTTCGTCACCTCGGCCGCGGTCGCAGTCATCGGTATGATCTTCCCGGTCGTGAGCACCGGTCGGTAGAGCTCGACCGCGCGCGCCGTCGAGACCTCGTCGATCCCGCCGACGATCCGGTCGTGCTCGCGGATATTCCGGAGCAACCTCCCGACCATCACCCGCTCGGGGGCGTGCGCGAGACAGAATTCTTCGCCGGCGACGAGTCCTGACTCCGCTTCAAGGATCTCGCGGGCCATCCCCGCGGTCGTCCCCGGGGTGATGGTCGACTCAAGCACCACGAGTGATCCCTCGGTGATGTACCGCCCTACGTTCCGGAGCCCCTCGTTCAGGGCAGAGAAGTCGGGGATGAGGTCTTTTGGGTTGAGGAAAGGCGTCTGGATGGCGAGCGCCACAGCATCGCACTCTGCTATCTTCGAGAAATCCGACGTGCACCGGAACTTCCCCGCGCCAACGACCTTTGTCAGTAACTCTTCGAGTCCCGGCTCCTCGCCCTTGAGGGGTGACTCCCCCCGGTTCAGCATCGCGATCTTATACCCCGACGATGCCGAGTCCCGCTGAAACCCGATGACTGACTCAAACTCCGGCGCATCCGCAAAGAGGGCTGCGGCGGGGATGCCGACATACCCCATGCCGATGACACCGATCGTCCTGATCGGGCCTCTCTGGTCGATGATCGACTGTAACCTCTCGCTCATGCAAAGCATCGTGCGACTTCCTCGCAGATCTCCATGTTCAACAACGCCTGCGCAGGGTTGACCGGGAACTCCCGCTCTCGTGCCACACAGTCAAGGAACGTCGCGAGTTCGAGTTTCAGTGGTTCCTGTTTGTTCACGAGTACCTTCTCGATGATGTTTTCCTGCACATAGCGCTCATTCTCTACCGAGTACTGCCCCGGTTTTCTGTGGATGTAGATCTCCTGGGCCATAAAGTCTCCCTCAATGGTGAATTCCTCCTCTTCGATGTAGATCATGCGTATCTTCTTCGAGGATTTCCTGCTCGCCGAGAGGTAGACCGTCGTACTGCCAAATGAAAAAAGGGCGCTACAGATATCCCGGTTGCCGCTGCCGGCGAGACGGTAGCCGTCATCCGGGAGGAAGACGTTTTTCATGATATCCACATCGTGGATCATCAGGTCTTCGACGACCGAGGAACCGCTCACCCGGGAGGAGGCCGGGTTGTGCCGCTTCATCTCTATGTAGAGGGGTTGCTCAACGATCTTTTTGATCTCAGGGACGATCGGGTTGAACCGCTCGATGTGCCCGACGCCGACAGTGAGGCCGTCGGGGATCTTTGCAATGAGCCCTCTCGCCTCTTCTGCCGTCGCGCAGATGGGTTTTTCGATGAGGAGCGACACCCCGGCATTGAGCACCGCCTCAGCGACGGAGAAGTGGTAGGGCGTCGGGACACAGACGCTCACCGCATCCACGCCTTTGAGCAGATCCTCTACGGTCGAAGAGACCGTCGCCCCGAAAGTATCGGCGAGGTCGCGTGCCGCTTTCTCATTGAGGTCGCACAGGTAGAGCGAGTCTACCGATTTCAGTTCCGAGTACACACGGGCATGGTTCCTGCCCATCATTCCGACACCGATCACCCCTACGTCCAAAGTTTCACCGCCGATAGTATGTTGCGTGGCTCTCTTCCGTGAGCGCTGAATCATAACAGTATATTGTTCGTGCCGCTCTGGTATGACGGTATCGGGCCAATCGTTCTGGGGATGAAAAATGTCGTGGCCTCCTTCCTGTTCGGCCGGGCGGGCAGGAGGCTTTCGGTAGATTTCCTCCGGGGCAGCTAACGATCAGCCGGCTGCTTTTCGCGTGTGCAGAGGGTCTTCCCACGCGCGTACCCTACAATTCCACAAGGATAAAGACTTTAGCAATGAAACCAATGCTCGTGTTCCGTCCCTCCAGGTATCTCGCTCGCATCATGCGCATCGACCCTGTCCAGCGGCAGAGCGCTATCAGCCTCGCCTCGACGATCGGGCTTACCGCGGTCGGTTTTCTCTCCACGATGTACTTCGCCCATACCGTAGGACCGTCGATACTGGGGGCGTACTTCCTCTTCGTCGCTTATTATAGTGTCTTTAACCTGATCGGGGACGGCGGGTTCGGGGGTGCCGCGGTAAAGCGGATCAGCGAGGGAGAAGACCAGAGCGCATACTTCACCGCGTTCGCCCTCCTCCGTGTGGTGCTGACGGTCGCCTCGGTAAGCTTTCTCCTTCTCGCGCAGCCGTACTTTGTCAAACTCACCTCATCGGGGGTGTTCTCCTGGTTGATCCTCGCGCTGATCGCGAGCACCTTCACGAACATCGCCTCAAACAGTGTCTACGGGAGGGGAAAGGTAGGAATCAACCAGATCGGAAGCCTGATCGACAATCTGGTCCGGATAGGAATCCAGGTCGCCGCGATCATACTCGGCTTCGGTCTTGCCGGCCTCGCCGGAGGTTTTGTTGCCGGTATACTGGTCTCGGGCCTCTTTAACTTCAGGTTCCTCGACCTCTCCTTCACTTCGTTTCGCCGGTCACACATCGCAAGTCTCTTTACCTTCTCGGTCTGGACGTTCCTCAGTTCGAGCGGTTACCTGGTCTTTTCGTATGCTGATACGATCATGATCGGCTACTTCATGACCGAGGCCGATATCGGCATCTACCAGGTGGCGCTCCAGCTCACATCGCTTGCCACGTTCATCACCCTGGCGCTCCACACCACACTCTACCCGAAGATCAGTTACTGGGGGAAACAGCACGACCTCACCCTCGTGGAGTCTGCGCTCGCCCGCGCCTTCACCTACTCGCTCCTGCTCGCGGTCCCGGTCGTCGGCGGGGGCTGGATCCTCGGTGAACGCCTCCTCTACTTCTTCTACGGGGAATCATTCGCTGCCGGGGCGGGAGCACTCGCGATACTCCTGCTCGTTCAGGTAGCCCACGTCTTCATGTATCTTCAGACGATGTGCTTGAACGCCCTCGACCGGCCGAAGGACTCGTTCCGGGTAACTGCGATCGCGGTCGCTGCAAACATCGGGCTAAACCTCCTCCTCATATCGGCATACGGTATCATCGGGGCATCGGTGGCGACACTCATCACCATGGTCCTGAATGCAACACTCGCCCGCCGCGCCCTCTCCCGGATCATCCACGTGCAGATAGAGCCGAGAGCTGTGGGTCACATCCTCCTTGCCGCGCTCGCCATGGCAGCCGCTGTCATGGCCTTTTCGTTCATCATCCCACTCTCGAATGTCTTCTTCGTCCTCGGAGCGGTCGGACTCGGCGGCCTGGTCTATATCCTGGTCCTCCTCAGGATTGACCGTGGCATCCACGACGAGCTGAGAGAACTGGTGCAGAAATTTGGGATCCCGTGGCCGGATAGACTCTGATGGCCGGCACGTGGACTCCACCGCACCGGACACTCTCTCCATCCAGGAATGACAGAACTCCTCCTGCAGGGAGGGTAACGAAGGAATAATCCTGTGAATTGGAACCGGGAGAAATATCTTCGATCTCTCTGCCGGCTATATGCTTTCGGCCTTGAGATAGAGCGCATATTCACCATGAGCACTCAGGAGGGGCCGGTAGAGATCTTCCTCGGCTGCGCACCCGGGGTTCGTGCTACGGTAAGCTTGATACTCTGTGGCGCCAGGTAGACCTGACTGCTATGTTGAGCATCGATTACATCGTTCTGACCTGGAACAGCGCTTCAACGCTTGAGCATACGCTCTCCTCGATCCAGAAATACGGATATCCAGGCAGGATCATCGTCGTCGATAAGCACTCAACAGATCGAACCACAGCAATCGCCGGGGAGTACGGTTGTACGATCGTATCTTCTGGTGTCTGCCTCGGTGCTGCACGAAGACTCGGGGCACACGTGGCCCGGACAGATCTGATCGCCTTCGTCGATTCCGATGTAGAGCTCCTCCCCGGGTGGGAAGAGATCCTGCAGGTCTGGGCCGATGGGCGCTACCCGGATGCGGGGGTGATCGGCGCTCTTTACGATGATAGCTATCTCCAACCGGCAACCAGGCCGATATCACTCTTTGGGGGTAACGGGGCGTTTGGTTGTTGTGTGACCCGCCGGGACCACGTGCTGGCGTGCACCGCCCTCGACTCCCTCTCTAGTGGGGAAGATGCCCTCTACGCCGAATTCCTGGCGGAGAAAAATCTACGGTGGTATATTTTGCCCATCTCTGTCACCCACCACCATGAGATGCGTGGTATCCCTGACGCTCTGAGGTGGCGCTGGCTGGGCGCCGGTCTCAGGTGGCGGAGAGGATTCCGGGCCTCGATATGTAAATCTATCCTCGGTGGCGCGGTCATCGGCCTTAAGATGAATGGCCTTGATATCTCCTATCGCGAGAACCTTATCCTGCGGGCGAACTATTTCATCGGCTATATGTTCCCCGGCAGGTACTTCGAGATCGACAGGAGTGAGGGGCGATCATGACCGGCGTCTTTGTTTCCTTAATGCGGACACTATAATGTCTGTTGAACCGTTACGCCCTCTCCTCATACGGAGTTCAGGGCCCTCTCCGCAGAGAGGCCTCAGTGCTCTATCTTTCTGATATGCCCGATGGCGCTCTCAGCGAGCTTCTCCCTCCCCTGCAGCTCGGCGACATCGCGTATCGCCTCAAGCATATGGACGGAATCCTCAAGGAAACTCAGGATATCCGCTGGGTAGAGATCGATCCCGTACTCCTCAAGGAGGTGGGCGCTGATCTGGCGGTGGTCGAGCCCCATCTCCCGGAACTCGATGATCGTAAGGGTGAACTTCCGTTCAGGGCATCCACAGAAAGGAGCACCTTTGCACGTGCAGTCCATGAAATCGCGGAAAATTGCCAGGAGCTGCTCGTGTGTCCGGCGATCGAGCCCTTCGAAGTTTATCGCTCTTCCCAGGGACTCAAGAAACGCGCCCGAAAAAACATGATCGGGAAGCCGGAATCCAGCCGCCCGTTCCAGTCTCCGTGCCGCCCGAAACCGTGCTCTATCTGCGATCACGACGTTTCTCCGGGCACCTCATCGAACTTTGCAAGCGACTTCATGGCGTTACTCATGGTTTCGATCTCGATGAGCCACTCGTCAAAGAGGCCCGGGTTCTCCATATCATCTTTGATGTATCTCGCACAACAGGTGGCGCCGTCGATCACGGCAGCCCCGATATCCGCTGCAACCTCGAGTGCCTCCTCAAGTTCGTCTTCGCCAAGAGCCCGCCCTTTCTTCACGAGCGTCTTGATG
>Ga0265293_10012353_pt1 | contig 11354 bp, 9 predicted proteins | sample Munlanlewell138R_FD_192505 | JGI IMG/M metagenome (GOLD analysis project Ga0265293, IMG submission 192505) | Leachate microbial communities from a municipal landfill in Southern Ontario, Canada - Leachate well 138R | ecosystem: Engineered > Solid waste > Landfill > Unclassified | place: Canada... | reverse complement strand
CAGAATCGGAAGAAATCGAATCTTTTTAGGAAGAAAACGTACCTTTTTTCACGGTTCGGCTTGTACGCGGAAGATAACACAACAAACTCAAGAGAATACCTCATGTACTTCTGGTATGGCAGGTCGTAGCCTTTTGTGTAGGATGCGGCGTTGCCGCTATACCCTATCCAGTTTTTTTGATTCCTGAAAGGAGGATAACATGAAAAAAACTCTCGTTATTTTGATGGTTCTGGTACTTCTGGGGTCGGGCGTTCTGTTCGCAGCCGGCCAGAAGGAGACTGGTTTGATCAAGATTGGTATTGTCAATCTCCCGCCAGAAGAGTCCGGATATCGGCAGGCCAACGTTGAAGACATGAACACCGTCTTCTCCAAAGCCAATGGCTATGATGCAAAGCAGACGAACACCGGCGACAACAGCGAGCAGATCGCGGCCGCCAAGGGGTACATCCGGGATGGCGTGGACTATCTCCTGATCTCCGCGGCGAATGCCTCTGGATGGGATGACACCTTGAAGTCCGCCAAAGATTCCGGCGTCAAGGTAATTCTCTTCGACCGCTCGATCGATACCGCCGAATCCAACTACCAGGCCGCGATTCTCTCCGACATGGCGTATGAAGGTGAGAAGGCAGTGGAGTGGGTCTTGGGCTTGGGGCTTGATACGGTCAACCTGATCCTCATTCGCGGACAGATGGGTTCGGCGGCTGAGATCGGCCGCAGCGCAGCCGTGCTCGACGCCGCCAAGGCTGGAAAACTCAACATCGTCGCCGATGGAACGGGGGGAGACAGCTGGAGCCTTGAGGAAGCGCGCAGGGTCGTTGAAGCGGCCATCGCGGCAAACAAGGATTTCAACGTCATCTATGCTCAGAACGACGGTATGGCACAAGGTGCGGTCCAGGCGCTCCAGGCAGCCGGCATCAGCCATGGCAAGGGAGGCAAGGTCAAGGTCATTGGATTTGACTTCAACCGATTCGCCCTTCGCAACGTTCAGGCCGGGTACTGGGATGCCGATATGCAGTGCAACCCACGCCAAGCGGCTGAGATCTCCAAGTGGATCAAGAGCGGAAGTCTCCCGAGCGGAATCGTGTATCAGGAAGAGCTGCTCTTGACAACCGACACGATCACCGATGAACTTATTGATCAGTGGGGCATCAACGCGGATCCTGGCAAGGGTGTGATTACTCGGTAAGTATTCACCATCGCAACAATTAAGGATGCAGTGCGGCACGCGGATTGGATTCCGCTGTCGCACCGTAGTTGGTTCGGACCGTATCAGTACAAGGGGGTCTATGATTGCTGGGGAAAACCATACTTGAAATGAGGGGGATCAGTAAATCATTTCCTGGGGTCAAAGCGCTGGACAGCGTAGACTTCACCCTGCGCCCTGGTGAGATCCATGCGCTCATGGGCGAAAACGGGGCGGGCAAATCCACACTGATCAAAGTCATTGCCGGAGTCTACGAGAAGGACTCGGGCTCCATCACCTTGGAGGGGAAGCCGATTCACTTCAAGGCGCCGGAAGAGGCGCAGAACAACGGAATCGGTACGGTCTATCAAGAGATAATGCTCTGCCCGAACCTCACTGTGGCTGAGAATATGTATATCGGCCGCAGTCACAGCCTCCTCGTCAATTGGAAGCAGATGAATGAGCAGGCTGAGCGGTTGCTTGCCTCGCTCAATATCCCGGCACGGGCGACTCAGGAGCTCTCAAGCTGTTCACTTGCCGTCCAGCAGATGATCGCCATCGCCCGCGCAGTCGATATGGACTGCAACATCCTCATCCTAGATGAGCCCACCTCCTCCCTCGATGAAGATGAGGTACATACCCTCTTTGCGCTCATGCGTGAGCTGAAAGAGCGGGGTGTGGGCATCATCTTCATCACCCACTTCCTCGAACAGGCCTACGAGATCAGCGACCGGATCACCGTGCTGCGCAACGGGAAGCTGGTCGGAGAGTATGAAACCATCGCACTCCTTCAAATCGAGCTCATCTCCAAGATGCTGGGTAATGAACTGGATGACATCACCAGCTTGAAAAAACATGAGCCGGATGTATCCGACGTCTCCATCCCGGTCTTTGAAGCAATCGGCCTTTCAAGTAGTGCCGGGGTGCGCCCCTTCGACTTCACCATCCAAAAAGGAGAGGTGAACGGCTTTGCCGGGCTCCTCGGCTCCGGACGCAGTGAGAGCGCCCGCGCCATCTTCACGGCGGACCGGGTAACCGGCGGAGAGGTGCGGATGAAGGGGAAGCGGGTGAAGATCAAGACACCGCTGCATGCCATAACCCAAGGAATAGGCTATCTGCCGGAGGACCGCAAGGGCGATGGCATCATCGAGGATCTGTCGGTTCGCGACAACATCATCCTCACCCTGCAGGTGCTCAACGGGTTCTTCAAACCGTTCTCATTGAAGCAGGCACAGGAATTCGCCGAGGAGTACATCGAGCGATTGAACATCAAGACCCCGACGGCCGACACCCCGATCAAGTCTCTCTCGGGAGGCAACCAGCAGAAAGTCATCTTGGCCCGCTGGCTGCTCACGCACCCGGAGTACCTGATCCTCGATGAACCGACCCGTGGCATTGATGTGGGGACGAAGGTCGAGATTCAGAAGCTGGTGATCGCCCTTGCCCACGAGGGGATGAGCGTGACATTCATCTCATCGGAGATCGACGAGATGCTACGCACCTGTTCTCGGTTGATCGTCATGAAGGACCGGGAGATCGTGGGAGAACTGCGGGGATCACAGCTGACGGAAAGCGCCGTGATGAACGTCATAGCGAAGGGAGGAAAGAACCGATGGGCAGATTGATGAAACGCTTCTCTCACCTCTTCCTTCCCCTCTCGGTCATGGTGCTGTTGATCATCATCAACCTGGTGAAGGGCGCCGATTATTTTCGCATCACCATGGTCAATGGAGCATTTTACGGGAACATACCGAACATCTTCTTTGGTGCCTCGGAGTTGGTCATCCTCTCCATCGGGATGACCTTGGTGACCGCGGCCTCGCGAGGGCAGGACATCAGCATCGGGGAGAGTGCGACCATCACGTCCGCGGTCTTCGTCCAGTACGTCCTGCAAGCCAATGAGGTCACCCTGCTCACCATCCTGGTGGCCTTCCTGCTCAGCTCGGTCGTCGGCTTGGCCCTCGGCGCATTCAACGGAACCCTGGTCTCAATCTTCAAGGTCCAGCCGATGGTCGCCTCCCTCATTCTCTTTACCGGCGGGAGATCCATCGCCTTCATGATCGACGGAAAGTTGTCTCCCATCCTGGCCAACGACCTGTCGAATAAGATCGGCACTGTGATCCCGGGAATCCCGATCCAAACCCCGATCATCCTTACGGTCGTTTTCATCGCGCTCACTGCAGTGCTATTCAAGACGACGAATCTCAGGCTCTACGTGGAAGCGGTCGGGATCAACCCGAATGCGGCGCGCCTCAACGGCATCAATCCGAAGAAGGTCATCTTCCTGACCTTCTTGATCATGGGATTCTGTTCAGCGGTCGCCGGCTTCATCGCGGTGAACAAGGCGGGGCGCCACGACAGCGTCAACCTGCTCAAGCTCATCATGATGGATGCGATCCTCGCCGTGGCGATCGGCGGAAACTCCCTCAACGGGGGGAAGTTCAGCATCACCGGCTCCATCATCGGTGCCTACACCATCGAAATGCTGAATCGGACCCTGCTGAGGCTGGAGATAGAGCCGGCGATGATCAAGGTCTTCAAGGCGGTCTTCATCATCATCCTCATGGTGGTTGCATCGCCGGTGGTCAGGGCCTCCATCACGAAGGTGGTGGACAAGATTCGTCCGGCTTCTGTGCAACGTGAGGGGAGTGTCCCGCTTCCCATTGCGAACAGAGTTGGGAAGAAGGAGGAATAGGATGGCGGGTGTGAATGCAATCAAAAAAAAGACACGGCTATCAAATTCGAACCTTTTGTTTCTCATCGCAGCCATCATCTTTGTACTGATGTACCTCTTTGCCATCATCATGTACCCTGGCAGCTTCTTGCAGTTTCAGACCTTCTTCGACTTGTTCAACCTCAATGCCCCGCTCATCATCATGACGCTGGGGTTGTGCATCGTCATGATCGGGGGTGGCATCGACATCTCCATAGGAGCGGTGTGCGGCTTGGTGACGATGGCCTGTGCTTTCTTTTTGGAATCCGGCAGGGGGAGTATTTGGGGCGCCATCCTCATCGCCCTGGGCATCGGCATCGTCTTCGGCATCGGGCAGGGCTACCTCATCGCCTATCTGGAGATTCAGCCGTTCATCATCACCCTGTCGGGGTTGTTCATGGCGCAGGGTCTGTTGACGACGCTCCATAAAGACCCCATCAACGTCACCATGCCCGACTTCGTGAAGCTCAGGGATTTCGAGATCGTGATCAATTGGCTCGGCACGAGAAACCGACTGGGTGTCTTCATCCCGTGTGAGATAAAGCCAGGCACCATCATCGTCGTAATCCTTCTCGTCATCCTCGCCTCCCTGATGAAGTGGTCGCGCTTCGGGCGCAATGTCTACGCTGTCGGCGGCAATGCCCACAGTGCCAATATGCTCGGCATCAACGTGAAGCGAACGATGTTCATCACCTACGTAATCAGCGGGCTGACAGCCGGCATCGCGGGCTTCGTCTACATCATGACCACCGGGGCGGGCAATGTCGGCAACGCGGCAGGAGCCGAGATGAAGGCGATCGCCTCGGCCATCATCGGGGGCACCCTGCTCAACGGCGGGGTGGGGAACCTGCTCGGTGCGCCGATCGGGACGTTGACCCTCCTGGTGATCAACGAGCTGATCCGTGCAGCGGGCGTGCAATCGAACTTCCAGGCGATGGTGAGCGGACTGTTGCTGTACTTCTTCATCGTGCTGCAGAGCATCATCATGTCGCTTCGTGACAAGCGGGAATTCACATTGGCCCTCCCGCCCTGGCTTCGTCTGTCACGCAAGGCTCAGGGAGAAGCACTACAGCACCGGTGAACAGCGAGCGTCAATGCAGGCATTTGTCCCCGCTTCTGAATTCGCGCGGCGAGATGCCGGTATGCTTCTTGAAGATATAACTGAAGTAATGGGGATCTCCGAATCCCACATCATAGGCGATATCCGCGCTTCTCAGCGGTGTGGTCAGCAGCAGCTCCTTCGATTTGTTGATACGGACCCGGGTAAGATAGTCGATGAAGGTCTCACCGGTCTCCTGAGAGAAGATGGTGCTGAAATGGTTCGGGCTCACATCGGCGGCCGAGGCAACGGAATGCAGCGAGATGTCTTGGTCGGTGAAGTGAAGCTGTATGTACTGCTTTGCCTTCTGGATCATCACATAATACTTTCCCGCTGATCGTGAGTCCCTGAACTCTATGAAGGTGTCGAGGATCAAACGCACCCCCTCGCTGAAGGTCTCTCTTGAGCTCGCCATCTCTGAGAGCTGCGTCTTGTGCAACCCCCAGGGGATGACCTCCTGGACGACACCCCCCAACTCATCAATGATCTTGGAGATCGCCACCATGAGGTCACACAAGAGGTAATACCCGATGAGCGTGGTCTGGAGCGAGTGGTCGCCGATCATCTCTATATACTGGGCGATGATCTCATCGATGCCCGACTTCTTCACATACTTGAGGCGCTCCGATATGGGGCTTCCATCCAGTTTCAAGAAATCAATTTCAGAGAGGGTGTTCAGGTCATGGGTCCCGATGATGAGCTTCTGACCGGTCTTGGCGGAGAATTGCACCGCTTTTTCCGCTTCGGCGTACGATTGGGACAAGTTGCCGATTCGCTCGACCACCGAGCCGATCCCGATCGTCACCATGCATTTTGTGTTTCGTTCAACCTCATATTTAATCGCCTGACCGAGCGTGTATACCGTCTCCTCAAGCGATTCAGCTCCCAGCTGCAGCAACAACAAGATGATGGAATCCCGGCTCTGGGAAAAGCACAACACCTCCTCGCGATTGTCGATGAGGCTATTGATATGGAGCTTGGCGGTGATCAACTGCGCATAGTTCTCTGAGGTGGTGGAGAGCTTGATGAGGACGACCAGATAGCCGTGGGCGATGAGGTCCAGGCCCATGTTCCCCCCGATTTCAAGGGCATCTTCCGTATTCACGATTCCGGTCACCAGGTCGCACAACCAGCGTTCCTTGATCAGGTCCGTATTGGACTGAGCCTGTTGTTTGAGGTTCTCTATGCTGAGAAGATGCCGCTTCTCCGCTTCGATCGTATCGACCAGCTTGTTGAGCGTCATCAGCATGTCCGCGGCGGAAACGGGTTTGAGCAGGTACTCATCAACCCCAATCGAGATGGCCTCCTGGGCATACTGGAATTCATCATGACCGGAGAGGATGATGATCTTTATCCAGGGAAGGATCTTCTTGATGATCCGAGAGAGGCTCAGTCCATCGACGAACGGCATCCTGATATCGGTGATCAAGATGTCCGGTTTCACATCCTTCATGATGGACAGGGCCATCTCGCCATCCGATGCTTCACCGACAAGGACAAACGGCCACGGCCCCGACTGTATGCTGTTTCGCAGTCCTTCCCGGACAACGATCTCATCTTCTGCAATGAACACCTTATACATTGGATCCCACCTCAGGGATGCTGAAGGAGACGGTAGTGCCCTGTCTGTACCGGCTCGTTATCTCCAGCTTCGTCTCTGTATCATAATACAGCCCAAGTCTCTTGTTAACATTGTACAATCCATAGATATTATCCAAATCCTCGAGATCGGCCGAACCGCTGATCTGCTCCACGATGTATGCAAGCTTCTCTTCCGTCATTCCGATTCCATTGTCCTGTACGGAAAAACAGAGGCGCTTGTTCTCACGCCAGCCCTTCACCGAAATGCGTCCACGGCCCCGTTTATGCTTGATCCCATGATACAAGGCGTTTTCAACGAGTGGCTGGAGGAGCAGCTTCAAGATCTGGCACTCCGCCATCTCGCCCTCGTATTCGATCTCATAATCCAGGATGTCCCGGTACCTGATCTTCTGGATGGTCAGATAGCTCCCCACATGCTCAAACTCCTCTCTGATCGTCAAATAGTCCTTGCCCTTGTTGAGGGATATCCTGAAGAAGCTCGAGAAGGCGCGGGTGATGTCGATGACCTGGTCAGTCTTCTTCTCTTCGGAGAGCCAGACGATCGTATCGAAGGTGTTGTAGAGGAAGTGCGGGGTGATCTGGGCCTGGAGCGCCTTCATCTCCGATTTCTGCAGGTTGTGCTGCTCTCTGATGTTCTCTTCGATCAGGGCTTGGATTTTGACAGCCATGATGTTCAGGTTGTCGGTCAAGCCATCGAGCTCGGTTATCTGAGGGAGTTTCACCCGTGCGGCGAAATCCCCCTCAGCAATCCGTGTGGACAGCTCCTCAAGTTTCTTGATCGGGTTATTGATGCTTGCGGTCACGGAACGCTGCGTCATGACCGCGAAGATGGTGACAAAGAATACCGTGAGGATTTGGATGATGGTGAGGGCGAGGGTGATGCGTTTGTGATGCTCATTCGTTATCGCCGCCGACTCGATCACGCGTACGGTGAAATCCTGCAGGATGTCGGAGATCAGGGCCACCACTCCTCGAATCTCATCGAGGCTCTTCTCATTTTCACTGACCGGGGAGTGGCGTGCCATCTGCTCCCCCAGCCGGTCGACATAGCGCTTGAGGGTATCGACTGCGCGGCCGGCGACCTCAAGCATCTGCCGGTTCTCCCGCTCATCGGTCGTTTTCATGATGTCTTCCAGGCTTGCATTGATGCCATCGATGATGTCGTACTGCCTGCCTTCATCGAATTTCTTGTTTCCCGCGACGATATCCCAGATCTCGTCGGAGATCTCCACCTTCACCGTCTGATTGAGACGGTCCGCCTTGCTGACGTTGGTGATGATGAGGTCGTAGCGAACCATCTGGACGACAAACGAAGATATCGTGATGACCGTAGGGAGGATCATCAAGAGGATGATGATCACATAGGAGATCTTTATCCGCTCTTTTATGCTCCGGCTCTTGAACACTGAGAAAATTCTTTCAATGACGGAGATCTGATGCTTCATGCTAATACCCACGGGGCGCTATGAGTGAGAGGTCATCGGTTTCATAGAAGACTTCCTCATGGACATATTGGAGGCGGGGGATGCTTTCACCGGCTGCCAGCCTCTCAGCCAGCTCGATGATCTCAGGGCCGGTCTTGGGATTACACTCGATGACACAATTCACTTTGCCTTCGATCAGGGCATCGATGGCCGCTTGTTGCGCATCGATGGTGATGAAGACGATGTCTTTGCCGGGACGAAGCCCCCGCTCCTCCATCGCTTCGATGACCCCGAGCGTCATCCCGTCATTGTGGGAGTAGATGACGTCGATGTCATCATACAGGTCAAGGAATTCAACGGCCAATTCATACCCCCTCGAGCGGAGGAAGTCCCCTGATTTGCTATAGATGATGCGGTACCGGGGATGCTCATCCAGCACTTCCCGAAACCCATCGGCTCTCCCGATGGCCACCGAAGAGCCTTCCGTCCCGAACAACTCCACGATGTTGATCTGCTCTTTGTCGCTCTCTTTGAATTTATCCAATACGAACAAGCCGGCATTCCGGCCCTCCTTCGGGCTGTCAGTACCGATGAAGCCTGCATACAACCCTTGGTCCTCGACGTCGATCTTCCGGTCAGTAACCAGAACAGGGATTCCGGCATCCCGGGCTTCCTGCAGCACGTTGTCCCAGCCATCGGTGACGATCGGGACGAATACGATGACATCGACTTGATAGGCGATGAAGGAGCGCAACGCCTTGATCTGATTCTCCTGCTTCTGCTCGGCGTTGTCATACACGAGCTGTACCCCCCGGCGAGAGGCCGCTTCCTGCACCGAGCGGGTGTTGCAGGTCCTCCACGCGCTTTCAGCGCCGATCTGTGAAAAGCCGACGATGATGCCGCCATTGTTCTCAATGTGGGAGACACGCTTCTTCTGGGCGCTGCATCCCAAGAGAGAAGAGATGATCATGGCCAGGATGATGATGCTGAACAGCGTACTGAGTTGCTTTTTTCTTCGTACCATTACTAAGACCCTTTCGTGTGCATGGTGTGTTATTATACATTCACCATACAAGAATTTACAAGAAAAATGAGCCATTTCTTCCGCTTCCACCCATCCTATTCCGATTCTCATCCTCAGAGAGACGATCATTTGCTGAATGGGGGAGGATACTCACTCCTGGAAGGGCACTACTCCATCGAAATTATCAGTGATTGACACGGTATTTATCAATAACCTATAGTTTTATATCTGTCCAAAAAGGAACATCCATGAAGAACGGTGTCATGCTGATAACCTATCCTGATTCGCTCGGTCGCAATCTCAGCAATCTGTCGAAGGTCGTCGCCGAGTATTTTCCCAAGGCCATCACCGCTATCCATATCCTGCCGTTCTTCCCCTCCTCAGCTGACCGGGGCTTCGCTCCCTTGACCTATCGGGAGATCGATTCCGCCTTCGGTGATTGGTCCGATATACGAGTGCTCGGCCAAGAGTACGAGCTCATGTTCGACTATATGATCAACCACATCTCGGTGCACAGCGAGTATTTCAAGGACTTCGTGGAGAGGGGCGATGCCTCGCCATATAAGAATCTGTTCATCGACTTCGACACGTTTTGGGGAAGCACCCCCACCGAGGAGCAGATTGCAAAGATCTACAAGCGCAAGCCGATGGCCCCGGTCCGTGCGATCGCCTTTGGCGATGGGACGGAGCGCAACATCTGGTTCACCTTCGGGGACGACCAGGTGGACCTCAACCTGGAAACGAGGGAGGGGCTTGCATTCATGGAGGAGAACCTGAGGTTCCTCTCAGCGCAGGGGGCTTCGATGATCCGCCTCGATGCGTTTGCCTATACCACGAAGGTGAAGGACACCGATTGCTTCTTCGTTGAACCGAAGGTGTGGGAGATCCTCAAGCGATGCGCCGATGTGCTGCAGACCTACCACGTGGGTCTCCTTCCCGAGATCCACGAGCACTACTCCATCCAGAAGAAGCTTGCCGAAAATGGGTATCCCGTTTACGACTTCGCCCTCCCGATGCTGGTCTTGCATGCCTTGTACTTCCACGACGCCTCCTACCTCTCCAACTGGTACGAGATCTGTCCGAGAAACCAGTTCACCACCCTCGATACCCACGATGGCATCGGGGTGGTGGATGTGCGTGGCCTGCTCCCCGATGAGGAGATCGAGGCGACCCGGGAGCATCTCTTCACCTACGGGGCGAATGTGAAGCGTATCTACAATACCGCCACGTACAACAACCTGGACATCTACCAGATCAACTGCACCTACTACTCCGCCTTGGGAGAGAATGACGACGCCTACCTTCTTGCCCGCGCCCTGCAGTTCTTCTCCCCCGGTACACCCCAAGTCTATTATGTGGGTCTGCTCGCCGGTCGAAACGACATCCACCTGCTCGAAGAGACGAAGGAGGGAAGGAACATCAACCGTCACTACTACACCACTGAGGAGATCGCAGAGGAGGTGCAGCGCCCCGTGGTGCAGCGTCTCATCGCGTTGATGGAGCTCAGGTCGACGCATCCTGCGTTCAACGGCGACTTTTCCCAAACCCTCACCGACCCCCAGCATTTGACCCTCACTTGGAAGAGTGACGTAGCGGCGATCGAGCTCCACGCTGATCTGCAGAGCTATGAGTTTGAGATAGTCGGGGATCTTTGAGGCAAGGATCCTTATCTTCCATCGGTATGGTTCTACCGTAGAACCAGAAGATCCAAAGCCTCTTCCATTCCATCGAAGTCCCAGTCTTTCTCTCTAAGATTGGTACAAACATGGAAGTGGAAGCATGACAAACATGGAAGTTGATGTTGACACATCCTGTTGCTGTTGGTGGACAAATGCTTACGATTTCAGTAATTCTCTTGTAAGATAAGAAAGAGAGTGTTGGTGCTATAGCCTGTAGTGGAGGTTGCTTAACATGATCATTGATGTGGATTTTGATTTCAGTACTGATGCAAGGGGAGGGGATCCCGACAGCACCAGCCCTACACTGCGAAGATATCATAGACTGTTGTGGAGCAAGATGCTCCCCAGCGGAAGAATATTTACATTGCGTGATGATGTGAGCGGTGCCTATCTGTACCATTCATCTGATCGTGGAGAGTTTTATTTGGGAAGTGATGCGATCACGCATTCCTACAAGAACCAAAGACGAAAGCAGTGGCTGATTCGACAAATCCCTCAGGAAGCGGAAGAGCTGTTCCATGCTGGCTTGACGATCGGGGCATACATCCTCTTTCCCAACAGGCGGATCGATGGCAAGCCTACGATCAACCAAGAGAGAGGCGTCAACAACCTCATCGATGATCGTTTCGA
>Ga0265293_10012351_pt1 | contig 11355 bp, 9 predicted proteins | sample Munlanlewell138R_FD_192505 | JGI IMG/M metagenome (GOLD analysis project Ga0265293, IMG submission 192505) | Leachate microbial communities from a municipal landfill in Southern Ontario, Canada - Leachate well 138R | ecosystem: Engineered > Solid waste > Landfill > Unclassified | place: Canada... | reverse complement strand
GTATGATACAACCACGAGGGCGCTCACTGTCGGGGAGCTTGAAGGCAATTTGGGAAGATTCGGGAATGCTTGTCATCTTTATCGTCTTGTTCTTGCTGCTGTCAATCTTCGTACCGTACTTTTTGACGTGGCGCAACATGATCGGCCTCGGCCTCTCTGTCTCGATGGTTGGGATGGTCTCTTGCACGATGCTCTTCTGTCTTGCCTCCGGTGACTTCGACCTCTCGGTTGAGAACATCGTCGCCTTCAGTGGGGTGACGGCGGCGGTGGTGATCAACTCGACCAACAACGTGATGCTCGGCATCATCCTGGGAGTGTTGGGTGGCGGGTTCATCGGCTTCTTCAACGGCCTGATCATTGCAAAGGGGCGTATCAACGCGCTGATAACCACGCTGGCCATGAGCCAGATAGTCCGCGGTTTGGCATTCATCGTTGCCGGAGGGGAGGCACGTTCCATCGGCAACTACCGCTTCTTCGTCCTGGGCAACGGCATGATCTTGGGTGTCCCGGCTCCGATCTGGATCACGATCATCTGTTTTGTCATCTTCGCCGTCCTGATGCGGTCAACGACGTTCGGCAAGAACACGGTTGCCATCGGCGGGAACAAAGAGGCGGCCCGTCTGTCAGGGATCAACGTCGATCGAGCACGGATTGTCATTTTCTCCCTCCAGGGTTTGATGGCAGGGTTTGCCGGGGTGGTGCTTGCCTCCCGAATGACGAGCGGGCAGCCCAACACATCACAGGGATTCTCCCTTGATGTGATCTCGGCGTGTGTGTTGGGAGGCGTCTCGCTTTCGGGAGGGGTGGCACCGATCATGGGGGCGATTGTCGGAGTACTCATCATGGGTACCGTGCAGAACGCCATGAACCTGATGAATATCCCAACCTTCTACCAGTACGTTGTCCGGGGATTCATCCTGCTGGTCGCCGTACTCATCGACCAGTTCAAACAACAGACGAGGAAGGTCTGATAGAGAGCTCTCTCATGCTGACACTTGAGAACGAAACGCTGCGCCTTGAGGTCGATGCCCAACGAGGGGCGAAGATCACCAGGCTCACCTATCTGGAGAAGGGGATCGACCTCTTGGTCGGCAAGCCGGAGTCGGTCCCCCAGCCCTCTCCTTCATCTTGGCCGGTACGGTTCACCCTTGCCGACTCCTACGGGTTTGACGAGATGTTCCCGACAATCGATGCGGACACCTGCACATCGCTGCCCTGGGGGCCGATTGCATTTCCCGACCATGGCGATCTCTGGTCATTGCCGCACCTTGGCACACTCTGTGATGGTGTGATCACCACCGAGGTGTTGGGAACCTCATTCCCCTATCGGTTCATGCGGACGGTGCGGCTGAATGGACCGACGGTGGAACTGGGATACACGGTGACCAACCTCACCCCCTACCCGGTGGAGGTGCTGTGGGCAGCCCACATGCTCTTTGCCCTCCACCGTGGGATTTCACTCGAGCTGCCTGACGAGGTGGACACGGTTATCAACGCCTATGAGGGCGGAATCTTCGGGCCAAAGGGACAGCTGATCACGCATCAGGAGCGTCTGTTCGACCGATGTTGCTCCTTCTTTCCTGACTCCGGTCTGTGTGGCAAGTGGTATACCGCCCGTCCACTGCAAAATGGGTGGGTGAGGGTCGTCGATGGCGTACACCGCATTACCACGACCATCCGCTTTGATACAGCCCGTGTCCCCTACCTGGGGGTCTGGATCAGTGAGGGAGGGTGGCAGGATCAGCGCTCTATCGGCATCGAGCCGGCCACCGCCCCCATGGACTCTCCCTCCAACGCCCGAGAGTATGGGGCTTCGCATCTGCTGAAGCCCCATGCCACCGAGACGTGGCGCATGGAGGTGACTACCTCCCCGCTTCCCGATTGATACCCTCCTTGCAGAGTGCCAGCGCTTTCAACGCCCCCTGATGACTCGGGTTCTCTCTTGCTATCGTAGTGAGGAGCGCCTCAGCTTCACCAACGTTGCCAAGACCGAGATTGCCCAACGCCAAGAGGTAGTGGCAGTGGTGGAGGTGCAGCTGTGCCTCGTCGTTGTGGTAGACCGAGGTCTCGGGCAGCGAGACAGCGAAGAAGTCGGGCTTCACCTCATCAAACTGGTGCTTCCTGCCGTACGAGACCAGCATGTTGAAGCGCTTGGAGGCTTCATCCGCTCTTGCCAGCCTCAACAGTGCAAGACCCTGGTAGAAGATCGTGTCGGAGGGTTGGTCGTGGTAGTAGTGGGCGGGTGCCGGCTTTTCAAGGCCTGTCGACGCACGTTGCCACCAGTGGCGGGCTTGCTCGTCGTCTCCCATGAGGGAGTAGGCGTTGCCCAGGTGGTAACAGGCGATGTTGTCCTGCGTCTGGGGTAACCGACCCTCTCCCAGGTTGACCGGCCAGGTGAGGGTCTGTTTCAACAGGTCGATGGCACCCAACCCGTCGTGTGCATTGAGCGCGCGCTCTGCCATGGTGACCAAGGAGAGCACATACTGGCCACTGACGAGGCCCTCACCCCCTTCCCACGGGTGGAATGAGCGGCTCATGATCGCTGCATACGCTTCTTCTGCACGATCCAGACAGTTGAGGAGCATGATGTGGCGAAGGAAGAGGTCGTCCCGTTTTGCCACCACATGGGGGTAGCGGTCGAGGAAGGTGAGGCGGTCGAGGGGGGTATGGGCCAAACGCTCGGCCATCTGATCGCGCTCAAGGAGGACCCTGGCATCCTGGTCATCGAGCTGTTGGGCTCGACTGATGGCGCTGAACGCCGCATTGAGGTCTTTGGTTTGGTTGTGGTAGGCGATGGCGAGGTTGCGGTGAACCGTGGCAAACTCCTCGTTGAGCAGAGCAGAGCGCTGCCAACAGGCCAGTGCCTCCTCATGTCGCTTGGCATCATAGAGGAGGTTGCCCAGGTAGTAGTGGGCATAAGAGCCGTCCCGATTGACGCGGGCAGCGTGAGTGAGGACGACCAACTCCTCCAGGGTATTGGGAAAGCAGTACGCGCTGGAGCACGTCTCGCCCTGGCGATAGGAGGCGAGCGCCTGCTCAAGGTCGTTGGTGTGCCGATAGGTGATCCACCCTTTGGCATACCACGTCATCGGATGGTCGGCCGGCCCTTGGTCAAGGATCGTGAGCGCTGCCTCACCATCTCCCATCTCCGTATAGCGGAAGGCGAGCAGACGATAGTTTCTGCCTTCGCTGCGCATCAGCTTCTTCCACTCCTCCAGATTGCCGCACGCCATTGCCGCCTCATAGGCGATGCCGAGGTCCAAGGGGTCGATGCGAAGACTTTCGCTCAACCACTCTTGGCGCTCTACCCCCATCCTGCGCAACAAGACCGTCTTCAAGAGGCGACTCTTCATGTCGTGTGCATTGAAGACGAGGGCCTTTCCTACGAATTCAAGGGCTTGGGCCAGCCGGTTTTTTCGCGCTGCAAGGCACGCAAGGTAGTACCAGGCGACGTTTTGGGTGTCGGCCGACCATACCGCCTTAAAGATTGAGTCGTAGGCTTCATCGCTGCGATCGAGCATGAGCAGGGCCAGGCCTCGGTGGAGGAACGGCTTGCAGCTCTGTGGGTTGGGGTTTTTCCATTGGAGTTTGTCGATGGCACGATCAAAGAAGGGGAGGCTCTCTTCGAATCGCCCCTGTCGGTAGAGATACTGGCCCCACCCATCGTTGAGCCTGGCGTCACTGGGGTCTCGCCGCAGCCCCTCGAGGTAGTAATCGGCGGGAGAAGCGCTGGCGTGGCGGTACTGGATGAGGTGGACTGCCGCCAGGTAGAGCTCTTCGGTGCTCTTCAGCTCGGCAGGCGGTGGCAGTGGCTTTGCAGGCTCGGGCAGCGGCTTGTCCTCATGCCGTTCGACGGTGACGGTGATCAAGGGGAACCCGTGTTCATCGACGACGGTGAGCACGGTATCCTCGATGGGGAGGGCACCAAGCGAAACCGTTTTGTTCAGGAGTGCCTCCGGGCCCAAGTCGGCCTGCACTTCCCACAGCGTCTTGCCTGCACCGGTGACGGTGATCGAGGCGCTGGGGTACGGTTGCGTGGCATAGACAGAGAGCTCTGCGTTGTCGCCAGTCTGCTCGTAGCGCACCACCACCTGTTCGTTGGCATCGGTGACCCTGCCGACCTCTTTGTACGGCATGAAGTACTGGGTGAAGGTCTTCTCCTCGTGGGGTGCAAGCCAGGTGAAATCGGGTTGGTTGTCGGTGTAGACGCCGGTCATCAATTCAATGTAGGGGCCATCCTCATCAGTCAGGTTCCGGTCCCACGCTTGACCAAAGTCGCCATTGCCCCACGTCCACTGCTTCTTTCCCACCGAGATATGGTGGTCGGCGATGTGCAAGAGGCCCGCTTGACGCCCTTCATCGAAGTTTCCGATGAAGTCATACTTTGATTGGTACGCCATATACGAGGTGGGAACCTGGATGTTCTTGTATCGGGAGATATCGACACCCGCCGAGTAGTCGAACTTGTAGTACTCTCCGGTGGCGATGGGGAAGGTGCTCACGGCTCGTTTGCCGTGGTCCATCACGGCGTGTACGTCAGGGGGGAAGACCGAGAAGGTGTGCTCATTGACGGCAACGGCGGGATTGGCCCACCAGAGGAAGGTTTGGTCCATCGTGGTCGGGTTGTAGAGGCGCCCTCGAATCTCGATGTAGGCGCGCTCTGGGTAGAGCGTGATCGCCGCCATCCCCTTGGTCCCGTACATGACATCGGTCTCTCCGACAAAGAGGGTGGCCGATCCATCCTCACTCTCCTGGAGGTGGTATTCGATGGGGAGGAACGTCGATGGTCGATGGTGCTGCGGCCAGTTGAACTCAATGCCTCCTGAAATCCATGGGCCGGCAAGCCCCACCAGCGCTGGTTTGACCACGTGGTTGTAGTAGACGAAGTCGTATCCGTTTGTCTTGTCGATTGCACGTTGGATTCTTCCGCCGAGTTGGGGAAGCAGCATGATCTTCAGATATCTGTTCTCCAAGAAAACTGCGGTATATTCCTTGGACTTCTTTTCGCCAAGGAGGGTCTCGGTGACCGGTAGTGGGTAGACCTTGCCCGAGCTTCCCTGATAAACCCGCCGCTCAAAGAACATCGGATTTACATCGGGTTTTCCGGTTTCATATGTTGGTATGATAACACTCTCTTCCCAAATCCTCACCGTCTCGTTCTGTACCGTCTTCATGCGTCCCTCCTTGAAGTCCTTGCTTAAATTGTACGCCACCTGGGTATGATTTGTAGGGGGTAAAGAGACAAAAACTTGGATTATATTCCACAGTATGGTAGGCTGGCTCTATGGTGGACAGTGGGAGGAGAGAGGGATTTCCAGGAGAGAAGCTCATTGTGTTGCCCGATTTTATCGTGGCTTCCTTCGAAGATGACCAGTTCTTGCGTCGCCTCTACCCCACCGATGTCGGGTACTTTCCAAGAGCCTCCCGCCACTACCGCAACCGAGTCAATGGCTGCGACCAGCACATCCTGCTCTGCTGCCTTGAAGGAGCGGGAGTAATCCAGGTGGGCAGGAGGCGAGTATCGCTTAAGGGCGGAGAGGCCTTCTGCATCCCACACCGTACGGCGCACCTCTACTGGGCTGATGAACACGAGCCTTGGAGCCTCCTGTGGCTTCACTTTTCCGCAAGTGATGCCGCCGCGTTCCCGATTGAAGGGGCAGGGGTGATCGACCTGGGGCCCCCAAAGGATCAGGAAGAGGTCAAGGCGCTCTTCTCGATGCTCTTTGCCACGCTGGAGGGTGCTTATTCGCGTGGCAACCTGGTTCACGCATCCGCGTTGACCCAGACAATCCTCTCAGCCATCTTCTTCAAGGAGAAGGGGAGCGGAGGGGAGGCTGGCAACAGCATGTTCACCAAGGCGATCCGCTATATGCACAGCCGGCTTGCTGAGACGGTGACGCTGAGCGAGATCGCTGCCTACACGATGGTCTCCAAGAGCTATCTCCACACACTGTTCAATCGCTATACCAGCAGCTCACCGATGGAGTATTTCTACGAATTGAAGATGCAGGAGGCGTGTCGACTGCTGGCAATGACCGACCTCCAGGTCCAGGAGATTGCCGCGATGTTGGGATACACTGATGTCGGCTACTTCAGCCGTCGCTTCAAGCAGCTGATGAAGATGACAGCACGAGCATATCGTCGCCTCTCACAGGCACCACCTGCAGGCGACAAATCGGAGGCTTGATTACCCACTCCCATATTGCTCTTCACACCTCTCAGGCAATATTCATGAGTTGAATCATCGAGAAAACACACAGTCCAATAGATGCGTGACAAGCATTTTTGAGAAGAGTTGGTAATCCATACCCAACATGTCCAGATCATCAGCGTATGAAGAGGAGCTCTGTTCAATCAAGAGGTACTAGATACTGATTGGAAGGTTTTGTAATTCCTTTTAATTGCAGGGCCTATCGATGCATACCAAGTACGAGAGACTCCTGCCTAAGCCAAACTCCTCCTCTATGTCACGATGCCAGTTTGGAACTTCCAAACCCTACGGCACAAGCAGAACGAGATATCCTGGTGGTGCAGGAATGCGAATGACTTGCAAAATTAGCAATCCTTCACTATCTTGTCCTCACAAGGAGATTCCATGCGTAGCACCCTTATCCTGCTCGTTCTCTTGCTCCCCGCCCTGCTCTTTGGCGGCGGCTCCAAAGAGGCAGTGGACCAAAAACCTGTCGTTGCCGTCTCAATTCTGCCACAGGCATTTTTCGTCGACTCCATCGCTGCTGAGTACGTCGAGGTGGTGACGCTGGTCGCAGAGGGGCAGAATCCCCACTCCTATGAGCCATCGCCCTCCCAAATGGCGCAGCTGGCAAAGGCCCGCATCTGGCTGTTGAGCGGTACCGACTTTGAGTTGGCCCTCCGGCCCAAGGTGGCAACGCTTTACCCGTCCCTTGCCATTATCGACGCGACCGAGGGGATGGTGCTGCGCACCCTTGAGGAGGATGATGATCACCACCACGACCCCGACGGGCTCAATATCGACCGACACAGCTGGCTTGGCCATGACCAAGCCAAGGTATTGTTGACCAATACCACCACCGCGCTGCTGTCGTTGGTCGGGATGAGCGAAGGGGCAACCATACGAGCGCGCTCCGATGAGCTTGCCCAGAGGATCGATGCAACCTTTGCTGCCCTCCAAGCAGAGCTCTTGCCGCTTGCCGGGACGACGGTCTTTGTCTATCACCCCTCCTTTGGCTACTTCCTCGACTCATTTGGGATCGTGCAAGAGGCGGTGGAGACCGGTGGCAAGGAGCCGACGGCCAAGGACCTCGAGCGCCTCATCACAGCGGCAAAGACCGAAGGGGCCAAGGCGATCTTCGTGCAAAAGCAGTTTCCTGCCGTCAGTGCCCAGCGTGTTGCCCAAGCAGTCGGGGCGAAGGTGGTCGCTCTCGATCCTTTGGCCTACGATTGGCTTGCCAACATCCTCGCCATGGGACAGGCACTCAAGGAGGCGTTATGAGAGATCTCCCCATCGCAATGAAGTTTTCAGCCGTCTCGTTCTCCTATCCTCACCTCGATGTTCTCAGCGATGTCTCCTTCCACTTCCACAGCGGTGAGTTCATCGCCCTTGTCGGTCCCAATGGATCGGGCAAGACGACGTTGCTCAAGTTGATCCTTGGCCTTGAGGAGCCACAACAGGGGGTCGTGGAATTGCTCGGCCACCCCCCCAAGCGCAGCCGATCCCTCATCGGCTACGTGCCCCAACACGCCTCCTACGACCCCTCCTTTCCCATATCGGTGGGCGAAGTGGTCCGCATGGGCGTCGTCGATGGCACGGTCAAGGGCAAGAAGAGGCAGGATGATGTGGTCATCAAGGCACTCTCTCTGGTACAGATGGAGGGTCTTGTCGATCGTCCATACAGTGAACTCAGCGGCGGACAGCGGCGCAGGGTCCTGGTGGCCAGGGCTCTGGTAGGAGAGCCGGCGATGTTGATCCTCGATGAACCGACGGCCAACATGGACCGGGAGAGCGAGCGGCGGCTCTACGACACGCTGGCCCATCTCAAGGGGGAGACGACGATCCTCATCGTCACTCACGACATGCGCCAGGTCTCCTCCCTCGTTGACCGAGTCTTCTGCATCGATGCCCTCAATGAAACCACTGGGGCGCGAACAGTTATCCAACACCCGCTGGAGGATGTCGACGATGGTACCAAGCGGGTTCTCCATGAGATGGCAATTCCCGCTGACCAATGCTGGCAGGAGGCGCAACTTGGATAATCTTACCGGCTTCTTTTCAGCCCTCGTCTCACCCGATTTCCCCTTTGTACGCAACGCCTTCTTCGCCGGGGCGCTCTCTTCAATCCTCTTTGGGCTCTTGGGTTCGGTGGTGACGGTCAAGCGGATCGCAAGCTTGGCCGGAGCGATCAGCCACGCGGTGCTCGGGGGCATCGGCATCGCCCTCTACCTCTCGGCGACAGGGAAAGTCCCCTCCCTCTCCCCGATGGTTGGAGCGATTGTCTTCGCTCTGTTGTCGGCCCTGCTCATCGGGACCGCCTCTCTCAAGTCCAAGCAGCGGGAGGATACGGTCATCCAGGCAATCTGGGCCATCGGGATGTCCATCGGGGTGCTCTTCATGGCAAAGACACCGGGCTACTCCGATCCATCAAGCTACCTCTTCGGCAATATCCTGCTCATCTCCACCCAAGACCTCTGGTTGCTGTTGAGCCTCGATGTGGTGGTCATCCTCCTCATCTGGCGCTACTACGAGCAGATTGAGGCCACCGCCTTTGATGAGGAGTTCGCCCAGGTACGGGGCATTCCCACCAGGATGGTCTTTCTCGTCATCCTGGCGGTAACCGCCATCGCCGTGGTACTCCTTCAGACCTTCGTCGGCATCGTGATGGTCATCGCGATGTTGACGCTGCCGGCGGGTACTGCGGGTTTTGGGGCACGCAACCTGGCGTCGATGATGGTCGCCTCGACAATCTACTCCTTCATCTTCTCCACCGCCGGACTCGGTGCCGGCTGGGTCCTCGACGCGCCGGTCGGTGCGATGGTGGTGGTCATTGCCGGACTCTTTTATCTGAGCGTACTCTTGGCCAATGTGCTGAGGAAACGAAGGAGACGGGCATGACGAAGGCGAGAAGGAGTCTGCTCCACGTCCTGGAGCAGGCGAGTGAACCACTCTCGGTCTCAGCCTTGTTGCAACACCCTGATGTGAGTTGTAACCAAGCCACGGTCTACCGAAGCCTCCACTACTTGGAGCAGCGGGGGTATCTCGACAGCTTTGTCTTGCACTGCACCGACCACGGCACCGAGCGCTACTACAGCTGCACCAAGGAGCAGGCAGAGCATAGCCATTGGTTTCACTGTACCGCCTGCCACCGGTTCATCGATCTCGGAGCGTGTCTCATGAAAGAGGATTTGAAACGGTGGGAGCAGCAGTATGGGTTTACCGTCTCTGACCACACGTTCTTCTTGACTGGGGTATGCGCTACCTGTAAGGAGTCTACTTCTTCAACAGACTGAAGAGCTGGAGACGGTTGTTGACGCCAACCTTTGCATAGATGTTCTTGATGTGGGTCTTCACCGTATTGGGGGAGATGTAGAGCTGCTTGGCGATCTGCTGGTTGCTCAGCCCCTCCACCAGCAAGCTGATGATCTCGGCTTCACGCTCAGAGATTCCATACTCGTTGATAATCTGGGCGTTGACCACCTCGGCCTGTTCGTAGGTGAGGATATATCGTCGTGAGATGAAGTAGTAGAGGTACGCCGATAGAATGGCGAAGGAGAGGTAGACGAGCTTGAAGTTGCTCTGTCGAAAAAAAATCAGATCCAACGGAAAGAGTATCAAGAGCGGCAGGAAGGTGGCGCTGATGCCCTTGAGAAGCCGCTCTTCCTCGTAGGTGGTGGCCTTCTTGATGTAGAAGAGGGCGATGATGCCATGGATGACCAAAAACATCGAGCCGGAGAAGAAGTGGTAGTGCATTGTATTGGTAAACGCCTGAAGCCAGTCCCCGTTGCTCATTGCGATGATGACCCAGAGGCTGATGAGAAAGAAGAGGGTGATGAAGATGGTCAACAGCCGATTGCCGAGCCTCTTTTGAGCTTCGGTTGCCGGCAGGAGCTTGATGAGGTAGCGACTCATGGTCAGCAGGATGGTGGTGGTGAGGAGCACTGAAATTATGGTCACTCCCAGCACATACACCTGGTAGGGAAATGATGTCAGATGGGCCGTGCTCAGCGTCCGCCCGAGGTAGGTGGAGAGGAGCGTCAGGCACATTTGTAGACTCAACGGAGTGAGGACCAACAAGAAGGATCCGGTGAAGCTGTCGTCCACCCGAACACGCAACACGATGCTCAAAATGGTAATCGAGAGCACAAGAGCGGTGGTGAAGAAGAGTAAAAGATCGGACAGGATGACCATGGATGCCTCCATGGCCATCCTATCACAACAAAACACTTAGAACCAAGCTCTCACGCCAACCTGGATCTGGCTGTTTTCTTTCCATGTGTTGTAGAGTCCCGCACGATTCTCATCGAAGGTTCCATACAGCGTCGACTTTGCAAATACCTCTACCGCATCATCCAAGTCATAGGCCAGTGAACCCAACCCCACATAGCCCATGCTCTCCACCTGATACGTACCGGCAATGCGAAGCTTCAACTTCTCCTGCATGAAGGGGTACTCCATGGCGAGGGTGAGGTTGTTTTGGTATGCCTTGCCGTTGAAAGCGGCCATTGCATCAACGTCGAGATATGGATTGGCAAGGCTAGGATCTGGAGTATAATTCAGCACCATCTGTCCTTGGTAATTGAGTGCAACAAAGAGGGAGTTGTTCGGATTGGTGTAGGATACTTCGGCAAGATACACAAGCTTGGAGTTGTAGAGGCTGGAATCACTTCCATCCGTGTCCTCACTGAAGAACATGCCCCCTTCCAATGCCAAGGTGAAAGGCTCAAAGAAGTAGCTTGATGCGAGACCCACGAAATGGTATCGAGTAAACTGAATGCTTTCGATGTCAGAGGGAACAGGTGGCATTTGGTTAAGATCCAATTTGATTGTAACCCCAGGGTCATGGAAATAGCCAAAGTAGTACATGACTCCTATGTCCACCGGATCAAAGAGGAAACGATACCGTCCACCCAATGATATGTTTTTCAAGTTATGAGTGCTGGGAAATTCAGGTATGGTGATCATTCCTGCATCGATCATTTGTAGCATTCCTTCATCCAGCATCGAGAACTTTGAATTGTCCATGCCGATGATAGATGGATTGAACCCTGGCTTCACCACAAAATCAAAGGCGCCGTTTTCGAGGTAGGTGGTGAGGGTGAGCATCCAGTCGGGTCTCTTCATGAGCTCAAGGTCGTCGACGATGCCCTTCCTGAGGTCTCGGC
>Ga0265293_10012350_pt1 | contig 11356 bp, 6 predicted proteins | sample Munlanlewell138R_FD_192505 | JGI IMG/M metagenome (GOLD analysis project Ga0265293, IMG submission 192505) | Leachate microbial communities from a municipal landfill in Southern Ontario, Canada - Leachate well 138R | ecosystem: Engineered > Solid waste > Landfill > Unclassified | place: Canada... | reverse complement strand
CAGGAGGTTATTGAAGCCTCGCTTGAAGGGGGCGTGCGGTTTTTCGATACGGCTGAAAGCTATTCGCGTGGCGTAAGTGAAGAACGCTACGGGAAATACCTCACGCCAAAATACCGCGATTTAATTTTTCTGATGAGCAAGACGACCGGGCTCGATGCCAAAACCGTGCAGGAACATCTTGACGGTTCACTGCGCCGGCTGAAGGTTGACCAGATTGATTTGTTTCAGGTACATTCAATCCGAACACCTCAGGATGTGGACGACCGCATTCAAAATGGAGTGTTGGAAGTTTTACTGAAGGCAAAAGACCAGGGCAAGATAAAGTACATCGGGTTTACCGGGCACCAAAATCCGTTCGCCCATGCACATATGCTCGATAAAACTGCGGAAAGTGATCTGTTTGACGGTGTGTTAATGCCTGTTAACGTGCTTGATCCGTCTTACTTTAGTTTTACTGAAAATGTCATACCTAAAGCACTCGACCGCAACCTGGGTATTATGGCTATTAAATCGCTTGCCGACGGACGGTTCTTTGCCAAAAAGGAACAAGCCAACTGGACCAGCGACGATCCCATCATACCAAACTACCTGAGCATAAAAGAAGCCATGTATTTTGTGTGGTCGTTACCCGTTTCGGTAATTATCTCGGGAAATGAAAATGCCACATTTATGCGCGAAAAAATTGCGTTGGCACGGTCATTCAGTAAGTATTCCGAAGAACAAAAAACGGCACTCATTGAAAAAGTAAAAGATTTTGCACTCGCGGGCAAAGTGGAATACTTTAAGCGGCAGGAAGCTTAATAATTGTTTAGCTCAACTTGTTAGCCTGCGAACGTAAAGTTTTGTATTCCAGTTTACAAAGTTTTAGAGTTAACGAGCATATCCATCAAGAAAATCCATTGTGCTGATCCAATTTCAGCTGCACAAAATCGGTGTTTTGGAAAGTCCGGTTTCAATGGGTTGCCTTGAAATTGGCATTATCCCCACACAAATGCAATCTATTTGATTATTAATTTTCCCTGATTATTGTTTATGCGCCAGACATACATGCCGGGTTTGATTTTTTGAATGTCGATGGAATTGTGGGTAGATGTTATCTGTTTATTCAGCACCAACTGGCCACGCACATTATAGATTCGAAACTCCCCCTTTTCTTCTGTCCTTAAATGTAACTGATCGTAAGCAGGGTTAGGGTATAAGTGGATAATGTCATCTAGCGATTCAGCATCTGAAAAACTCACCTGGTCGAGTGCCAACTTCTTCACGCCGGAATAGTATATATAAGCGCCTTTGTAAGTAGGAATTTGCCACAATTCGTATATACTTCCTGCTCCATCGACCGAATAATCAATAAAATCACCGTATTCCGAATAATGTATGTTGCTGGAAACTTCGTTCAATTGGTCGTCGAGCAGCATTTCGAATGGGATTGTTGTTAATGGTTCGTAGTTATGCTGGCCGAGCACTACAATTTGGCTGTTCATGGCAACCATGGCACGTGGGAAGAAGAAGAAACCAGGAGACGCAAAACTATGTGACTTCTGCAATAGAAAGTTACCGTTTGCATCGTGTTTTTTTATGTTTAGACTATTCTTTGATGAATAACCCGTATAAATATTCCCCGAGTCATCAATAGCCATACTTTGGCTGCTTGTTCCGGATGTCAGTATCTCTTTATCACCCCATTTTTCGTTTCCGTCGGAATCATATTTTTTTAGCACATAAGCATTATTGCCCGATCTACCAAAAACAACGATGTCTCCATTGCTCTCTATTTCAAAACCATCGAGACTGACGAGGTTCCCGGCCGCATTATCTGCATCTTTATGCCACTCTAAGGATCCATCATCTGCATATAGAAAAATGTGCAGGTCATTTACGTTGTTTGTTCCGCGATGATATGCTAAAATCACTAATTTCCCCTGCGGACTAACGTTCATTGCTAAAGGAACAGAAACTGGAAATGAAGCATACGGGCTTTGGTAAAATTTTCTCCAGATACGTGTTCCACTCGAAGTATATTTTGAAACAAACATTTTCTTTTCCCTATTGTTGAGCCCGGAGATGAAGATTTCTCCATTTGTTCCAATGGCCAAACCTTTTGCTTCATAAGCTCCAACGCTGTCGAGCATTACTTTAAAAAGTTGGTCGCCCATAGGGTCATATTTTATAAGGTAGGAAATATAATTACCGGCTGTTTTTTGATTGGAATAGAAACCGACTACATTTCCTGAACCATCATGCTCAAGGCAGGAAAAATCCGAATTAACACCGGGGTAAGTATCTTTTGCTTGCCAGACGACATTCCCGGAATTGTCCAATTTGGTAACATAATATTCACAAGTACCCTCATCGTTTGTGACAGCAGAGAACCAGGATGAATTTGCATCCGATGTCAATGCGTGTGGAGTTAGCATTTTGAGCTTCTCGCCGGATGCACCTTTGTTATAGTTCTCACTTAAATCACCGGTTTGCAGCGATATTATCCTGCCCCGGTTGGGGTTATGCGATACGCCGGCAGCAATTAAAGCGTCTCCCTCCAAAGAATAGTCATAAAGATATCGAATTACATCAGTACTGTATGTTTGTTTTGCTACTATTGTTCCCGACGCGTTTAGCTTGACAAACCCAACCGAGTCAAGGGTCGAGGCACTCATATAAATATTCCCATTGGCATCTATACGGCCACCCATACCTGAAGTGTTTCTCTCGATGGCGTATTTGACATCCCAAAGCAAGGTTCCGGAAGTATCATATTTAATGACCGCAGCAGAATCGTCGAAATTATCTTCGGTAGAAGCAAAAGTGTGGATATTCCCATCGGGACCTATCCTTATTTCCGATGAGTAGCCATCGCCGGTTGAAAAGGATTTGCTCCACACCAATTCCCCTGAACTGTTCAATTTGGTAGTGGTAATGTCAAAGTCGAAAGAGGAGCCTGTCTCTTCCGTTCCTGCCAGGTAAATATTTCCGGTGCTGTCGTGTGTTAGTCCGGAGTAGTATTGGTCGAAATCACCGGTTAAGGAAGAAGGGTATTCCCAGTTTTTATTTCCCGAAGAATTGTATTGTACCGCCAAGTAACGTTCGCCATAATCTGCTGCTCCGGCAGCGGTGACATTTCCCGAAGCGTCAATCGTTATATCATTAAAATAAGCTCCTCTGCCGGGATCAAAAGTCTTTGCCCAAACCTGGTTTCCATCGAGATCGTATTTCCCTACCCATGCAACAGCATAGTTTGTTGATTTCTGATCGCCACATAAATAGAGATGATCTCCTGCCACTTTCATGCTATACGATTCTGCTTCGGAATTATTTCCGGCATAAACCTGATGCCACATTACATTGCCATTTCCGTCTATTTTGGCAATATGAACCTGCCTGACATTATAATTACCTCCAATGGTTTCAACCCCTCCAATGTAAAAGTTGCCCAGTGCATCTGCATCTACAAAATTAACCCAGGCCCGGTCTGTAGTTGGAATATCGGTATTCCACATCAGGGCGCCGGTAGTGGAATAAAATGCTGCATACATAAACAAGCCATCATCCGTACTTCTCGTACCACCCACAAAGGAACCTGTAGGCGTGGCTTTTACCCCAATAAATTCGATTTCCGAAGGCCCAACATTCTTTGCAAAATCTTTTTTCCAAACTGACTGAACACCAAACTGCGCGCTTAAAAGAAAGCTGATTCCAACGTAAATAATCGTAAGTAAAAATTTCATGTGTTTATAATTTTTGAGTAATAGATTTTAATTTCTTTTAGTTTATCGGGGAGGGGTGTAAAATGTCATCAACTTTCCTTTGTGTTTCCTGAATTTATTTTTTTATAACTTTATGCGTAATATGAGAATTACGCCCCTTGTTTGCAGTGCTGAGTTTATTCTTTTTTTCCGCTCCATGTGCCGTTTTCTGTTTTCGACGAGTTTTCCCAGGTTCCGCTTCCCGACTTACTATTTAATTTTCCATCGAAATTATAGCCGAGTGATGTAGTTCCTACGGTTGCGGTAAATTTTCCGTCAGAACTAACGTTTCCGTTTAGCCTGGATTGTATTGCCGGGCTTGTTACCATCGCTGTGCCGGTTACAATGCCACCTTCGGAAATTGTTGCTGTCCAGGTTCCGGACACATCGCCCGTAAATGTGCCGCTCCAGCTTCCGGAGAAATCTAATGGTTCATTGGAGTTGTCATCATCTTTAGAGCAGGAGGAAATGCTAAAAAACAATAGTGTCAACAATAAAAAAGTTACTTGTTTCATGAGATTTTTTTTAAATATTTATAAATTATTGTGGATTATTATCGTAATAAAACTTCAGTTCGCTACCGCTTTGCGCACGGTACGGCTGGTCAAAAGGTAAAAGAGTGTGCGGCATGTTGAGCTTCCTTCTCCTACATTTAAAGTTTCGTCCACTCAGATTTCTTATCTGAATCGGAATAAATTTCAATATTACCTTCTTTGCTAGGGAAATTTGCGTTCGGAATCACCCGTTTTACGCCCACTTTCGCCAGCTTAACATTTTTCACACTGCTGCCTTCGGTTGTACCTGAAATAAAATAGACGTATTGATCAATAACTATCTCTCCGCCTATAATACTCGTTACGGAGGCGCTAAAACAAACCGTAAAGTTATTTCCTGTTCCGGTAATAAACGCAGAATAGATATCTACCTTGTTTAGAAAGTCCCCAATAGACTTCACTTTAATTGTCTGCTTACCAGTGGTTTGTTCGGAAAACTCAAAGCTAAGGTCTTTAAGAATTGTTCCAACAGCAATATCAATCGAGGGTTTGGCATAATCAAAGCGGAATGGGCTGAGTTTTATGCTTCCATTTATAAGCGGTGGGTTGGTACCCGCATATAAATTCATCCCCTGAGCTTTGAGCTCGGCCGCATCCTGGGAACGAATCATATCTGTTGGCACTTTATCCTTTTGTGGAGGGACTGGGTCTTCATAATAATCATTTACCCTGTATGGGCTATCCTTAAATAATTCACCCAGCGGAACGTGTTTTTCAACTTTCTCCCCCGGGGTTATTTCAGTATAAATGTTGTAAAAGAGCAATCCGGTTGACGTGATTTCAAACGTTCCTGTTTCACCATCGGGCTCAGCATCGTCTATCTGTTTTGTAAATGTGGAATTGGATGAACTGAACTCCAGCTTATTACAAACCAGGTTGATGTGGTGGCATTCGTCTCCATCATAAATTGTTACTGACTTAAGAGGTGCATACGCACTGTCGGCTACCATTGTTAATTTGGCACCATCGGGAAAAACAATGGTACGATGACCAGTGATTTTGTGCTTAATATTTTTACCATTGAGGTTTTCCCGGTAGCCCGAGTACATGCGTTGATTGTTTACCACAATAACTCCCCAAAGCAAAATCTCGAATTTTGAGTAGTCTTTATGCGATATAGAAATGGTATGATTTTTCTGATTCAATATTATTTTACCACCGCCGTTGGTCACAAAAATAATTGTGCTGTCGGACAAGGACTCGTTGAGTCTGCCTTGAGCTGTTACCGGTTCACATGTTCCGAATACCGGGAATTGTTCTTTTTCTTCCTTTTCTTCTTCGTCTTTACGACAAGCAGAAAACAATAGGGTAAGGAGCACAAAATAAAAGAATGGTAATACTAATTTTTTCATCCAATTAAAATTAAAAATTTTCAAAGGTACTAGATGTAGCTCGCATGTATTTTAATCATCATCCTAAGTGTAAATGTTTTACATGCTCGTTTCATATCAATAGAGTTTTATTTTCACAAACTGCAAAATGCGTCAGTAAAAAAACAGAATATGTATTCTTTTACATTTCATAATTCATTCTATTAAAAATATTTCTACTCATAAGGCTTTTCGGTCTCGCCCCCGCCATATGAACCTAGGCGGGCAGGCCGTTTATTTCAGTGGTTTCCGGGCTCCACTTTTACAGATTATAAAACTGTTTTTTTACTTGCTCGCACCCTTATCATTGGCGGCAATTTTTTCCAAAAATTAATCAGCATGGAGTTATGGAATAAAAGAGCTTAATCTCTGCTATGCTATCGGAAAGAGATGCAGAATGTCATCAATAATTGTCAATTATTTAACTTAATTTAGTCTTTTATTATTTTTCTGGTAATACTTCCATTTTTTGAAGTTATCACAACAAGATAGCTGGCACTTCTCAGATTGCTCAAGTCTATTGTATTTTGATTGAAAAGATCCACTTTTTGAACCAATCGACCCATAACATCATACACCGAAGACTCTATCAACTCAAGATTTTGGGGATTGTTTATTGTAATAAGATCTTTTACCGGGTTCGGGAAAAACGAGAGACTTGATAATTTTTCATCGGCAATACTTACTACTTTTCCTGTACCAAACACCCGAACACGACCAGAATCAATACCGTTACCGGCGTAACCCGGAGATCCAATGGCGACCATTGTACCATCTTCACTCAGAGAGACCGAAGTACCTGATTTTTCGTTCCATTCTTGGCCGTTAATATCAACGCCTACCTGTGACCAACTGCCACCAGAATACTCATATATCCTTACATTGCCTGATCCCGATCCGTTATTATCGTTCCTCACAGCTCCAATCGCCACCACCGTGCCGTCTGCGCTAAGGGAAACCGAACTACCCGCTTTATCACCGGGATCACCATCAATGTCGTCACCTAGCTGCGACCAGCTGGTACCAGTAAATTTGTAAACTCTTACGTGGCCTGTTGATTTATTGTTCACCTTGTTATTTTCAGCTCCGATCGCCACCACCGTGCCGTCTGCACTTAACGAAACCGCAGTGCCTGACATGTCCCATGCTGCCTCCCCGTCAATGTCACTGCCCATCTGGATCCAACTTCCGTTTGTAAATTTGAACACTCTTACATGACCTGAAATATCTCCGTTACCGTCGTTACCGGGTGCTCCAGCCGCCACCACTGTGCCATCGGCGCTCAATGAAACCGAAGCACCCAAATTATCAAGTTCTGCCTCCCCGTATATATCGCTGCCCAACTGTGACCAGGCACCATCCTTAAACTCCAATACCCGCACTTGCCCAGAAGCCCATCCGTTTCCGTGGTTGTAACGCGCTCCAATTGCCACCACTGTGCCATCTGCACTCAAGGAAACCGAATTGCCAAAATAATCCTCTGATTTGTCGCCATCAATATCACTACCCAACTGAGACCAGTTGCCGCTGGTAAGCCTGTAAACCCGAACATGCCCGGCTAAGTTATTGTTGCCAGTGGCCCCTATGGCTACAATGGTGCCATCGGCGCTAAGGGACACCGAAGTACCCGATGCATCCCCGCTTGCCTCACCGTCAATGTCGTCACCCACCTGTGACCAAATTCCATCGGTAATCCTGTAAACCCTCGTGTGACCGGAATAACTTCCGTTACCGTCGTTCCCTTTAGCTCCAATGGCAACCATTTTGCCGTCAGCGCTCAAGGAAATCGAAGTGCCCGAAAGGTCATAGGCAGCTTCACCGTTAATATCCTGCCCTATCTGTGTTTGTGCAAAGGCATTAATTTGAAACGTAATACATAAAAAGAGTAATATATATTTCATAATTTGTGTTTTTAAAGTTGATAGTATCTTTAACTATATCGATCGAAAATAAAAATGTCATCAATAAAATGAAGTTGATTTCTTTTGGCAACGCCTAATAGGAATAAAGCTATTTAATTAATCGTATCACATTTTTTTTACCTTTTTCATTCTGAAGCTCAACCAAGTAAATCCCATTGGGCTGATCCAATTTCAACTGCACAAAATCAGTATTAAGGAAAGTGTGGGTTTCAATAGTTTGGCCTGAAATTGACATTATCCGAACTGACAAATTTTTCTGGATGGTTTCAAATTTTAGGGCGAAGTTTCCGGTGGTTGGGTTGGGGTAAATTTGGATGTTTTCTGTAAAAGTGTTTTCTGATATGCCAACTGTTGCTGTATAACTTAGTTTTAGAATGAAAACATCATTACTCCCTTTCGAGACCAAATTGAACACCCCGCTGCCGGGATTAAAGTCTGTTGTGTTTTGAAAGGAACCGGTACAATAAATGTTTCCAGAACCATCCGCAATTAAAGAGTTGCCAACTGTTTCGCCTGAGTACCCATCCGGCGTGGCGCCAAAAGAGTTTGCATACACAAAATTCCCATCGGTATCCAGCTTTAAGATAAACATATCAATCCTACCCACTGCGGGCAAGATAAATTTTTCGGTACCAGGGTTGAAGTCGCCTGACCCAACATAAGTGCCCGTGGTATATAGGTAACCATTATTGTCCAAAACAATGGAATTCCCGCTATCGCCTGGAAGTGAGGCACTTCCGCCAAAACCTTTTGCCCAAACAAAATTTCCCGAAGCATCTAATTTCAAAATGAAAATATCGGAATAGCCGCTGCTGCATGTTAAATTGAAAATATCGGGACCTGGGTCAAAATCTCGAGTTCCTCCAAATCTGCCCGTTATGTATGCGTTCCCTGCGGCATCAAGTTTCAGGGATTGGCTTTCTACCTCCCCATAACCTTCCGTCTGTTTTGACCAAATTAAATTACCGGAGGCGTCCAGTTTAATATAAAAATTACCGCTATTCTGCAAGTTGAAAGCTGAGTCTGTTCCGTAAAAAGGACCACTCGCCACGATATTATTAGACCCATCCACTGCTAGCGCCTTTACTTTATCTGTATAATAAATTTCGCCACCAATGACAACGGCCCATAAAAACTCACCGCTTGCATTCAATTTTGTTATATAGGCATCACCCGTACCCGTACCTGAAGGTGTTACGTTGAATGTTTCTGTGCCAGGATTCAAATCGTTCGTTCCTTCAAAACTTCCCCCTATGATAATATTGCCGGAACTGTCCAAAGCAATAGCGTAGATATTATTAGCTGCACTGCTACTCTTTCCTCCCCAATGTTTTGCCCACATAAAGTTGCCGTTGGTATCCAATTTCAGCAAAAAGGCTTCTTGGCCCACCGCAGTAACTGTAAATTGACCAGCACCGGGATTCAAATCCACGGTTCCGCGGAAGGTACCTCCAACCAGTACATTTCCGAAGGCATCCACTGCAATATTCCCGGGATAATCATAATCGGCACCTCCAATTTGTTTCGCCCATAAGAAATTTCCTTGTGCATCCAGTTTGGTAATAAAGATATCCGAAGCTCCATTTGAAGTTAGGGTGAAAGTTACGGCTGATGGATCAAAATCAACCGTCTGATAAAAAGAACCGATGGTATAAATATTTCCTGAGGAATCCATGGCCATAGCTGTACCACTTTCAGATGAAGAGCCGGACATTTGTTTTGCCCATTCAAGCTTTGGTTGTTGAGCACTAAGATTTGTAACGAGCAAGAAACTTGCAAATAGTGTTGATAGTAAAATTTTTGTTTTCATCTCATTATAATTATTTGTTTTTATTGGTATTCGATAGCCTGTCTCGATTAATCGGGAGAACTTCCATGTTTAATTTTATGCTTGTTTGTGCGGCATTCCTGTATGATCGTTTCATGATCATTGTTTTATTAGTTTCAAAGCAGCTTTATTTCCCTGTTCATCAATCGTTTCAACGATGTAAATTCCATCGGGTTGGTTTAGCTCCAATTGAATCATCTTTTTGTTTTGAAACTGTTTATTCACAACTACCTGCCCTGTTAACGAAAGAATTCTTACGGTTACAGATTGCTTTGTATTGTCAAATTCAATGGAGAATTTACCATCTGTTGGGTTTGGATATATTTCAATGTTATGATAATCAATCTCGGGAATACCCGTTGGCACACTTATATTTTCAACCCAGAATAAAGTTTTTTCCTTGGAGGATATCGAGGCAACATCCATATCCTTATCATTGTCAAAGTCCGCAATTACGTACATTGTACTAATATTTTCAAATCCACCTTCTAAAGCACTTTCGGGTGCAAATGAACCAGCACCATTATTTTTAAACCAAACAATTTTAGTGGTGAGATCCTGTATATAACCCTGAAGTATGATATCCTTCAAGTTGTCATTATCCATGTCTTCAAAACGGACAAAATAGGGGTAATTTATGGTCGTGGGAATTATGTTTTGGGAAAATCCGGAACCGTTGTTCTCAAACAAATATAATTGACCGGATATGGTGCCTGCACCCAATTCTACAGCGAGAATATCATAATCTCCATCCCCATCCGTGTCTTCAACCAACATGGAATTAAAACCACTTGTTTTAGAGATTACAGGATTGGGATCTTCGATAAAAGTGACAGTACCGCCTGGAATCAAATTATTTCTAAAAATACCTATTTTATCACCGTCTGCCATTCCATAAGACGAAGCACGTATGAGATCCAGGTCGCCATCGTTATCCATATCTTTCAGGGCAATCGGACCTGGTGGTGGAAAAGATATTTTCTCCATGGTCTGTGCACTTCCAAATGTGCCGGATCCATCATTGGCAAACCAAACCACATTTTGCTCAAATACCGAAGCGGCAACATCTACGGTTGCTCCGCTATCAATAGTCCCAAAAGCCATCGATATAGAAGTGATCTTAGCAATAGATTGTTCGGGACCGAAATTCCCCTTACCATCATTTGCGTACCAGGAAGTGGTTTTACCAGAAAAACTTGATGCTACTATATCTAAAAAGGAATCTGCGTTTAAATCTACCAGGTAGATGCCATTTATCGTATTGGCAGTATTTATAATGTTGGACTGTTTTGTAAAAGTACCGTTTCCATTATTTTTATACCATACTATTGTACTGTCCGAGTTACAAACAATAATATCGATATACTCATCCCCATCGATAAAGCCTGACTCAAGAACCTTGGGATCATTTCCGGTAAATGAATCTATAATTTGTTGGGAGCCAAATAAAGTTTGCGAAAACCCTGTGATGGAAACACAAACCATAAAACTGAAAGAAAGTAAAGTTGTTTTCATAATTTATTGTTTTATCCTTAAAGTATTTTTGTCTTCATAGAGTTATCATTCGAAATCCCGTTCTATTTCCTTTTTCATTCAACACATCAACCAAGTAGATCCCATTGGGTTGTTCCAATAATTTCTCTTTCCTATTTTCCTCCAAATTTGTAACCAACAGATAGTGCCAGAACCCGGTTGTTAGCTTTATAACCATCCTCCGTATCGGGTGAAGTATTTGCCAAACCTAAATTATACGATAACCCTAATTGAATAGCGTTTATTTCCACTCCGGCACCAATGGTTATCCCAAAATCCAATCTTTTATAATCAGATTTCTCTTCATCGGAACCCCAATCAATCGTTTCATAGTCTTTTTCCGTTTCTCCGTCATAGGTATCTTCATATTTGAATATTCCAAATAAACCCATCCCTACATAAGGAC
>Ga0265293_10012349_pt1 | contig 11356 bp, 15 predicted proteins | sample Munlanlewell138R_FD_192505 | JGI IMG/M metagenome (GOLD analysis project Ga0265293, IMG submission 192505) | Leachate microbial communities from a municipal landfill in Southern Ontario, Canada - Leachate well 138R | ecosystem: Engineered > Solid waste > Landfill > Unclassified | place: Canada... | reverse complement strand
CACGACACCGCAGAATCTCCCAGGGCAGCATTTGGAGGAACAGCCAGGGATTTAAGCGGGGTGGCTCTTGAAGTTGAACTGCAGCCGCTTCTTCACAAAGTCTGGCGCAAACGTCTTATCCGCACTGCTGTTTACCGCAAACGGGCTTTTATGATACTCGAGTTGTTGGAAAAATACACTGGAAAAGATTACAGCGGCTTAAGTGTTGAAGTTGACTGGCGCCCGGTTTTACCGAGGGATTATTCCAGAACTGTTGAAGATGAAGAAAAGCTGGTGCAAAGCGGCATACATTCCCGCAAACGGGCAATGCTGGATTTAGGAGTAGATTCGCCTGAAGTTGAATTTGAGGAATGGCTTAAGGAACGGCGTGCAATTCTGGCAATGAACAAGGAAATGAACTCAAAAGAACAAAGGAGGACAACGTGAGCAGAATATATCATACCCAGCCCAAAGCCCATCGGGCAGAAGCTACTGAAATTGATACCATAAAACCTGATTTGGATGATGCCATAATTACCCGCGGCTACCAGGAATGCCGCTTTGATATCACCCTTGAAGGGGAAGATATCCAGGAACTTGGTTTAAGGCTTCTTTTTTACAATCAGCGCCTTAATGTGTGGTTTACCGGCGCGTGCTACTCCTTAAATTCTGCCGGTCAACATTCAATCACTGCAATTACGAGGGGCGCCACCGTGTTTTTATGGTTATCGTCTTTCAAGGGAACATCCTTTAATTTTTCAGCAGATTACTGTTTGAGCTAAAGGGGTGCAGGTTTGAAAAGAGCTGGTGAAACATTTGGCGGTGCATTAAATGCTCACGAAGAACGCATAAATGCACATTTCCAACCTGTTATGGGGAGATTGAGGCAAGGCCAATATATTCCAGATATACCTGCTCATGGTTACTCCTCTTATGCTCCTCCTGCCGGATCTTTGTATGCGGGCATTTTTTTAGCAACAACAGGAATATTACTGGATAGTCTAGCGTTATTTGTTGCAGAACCAGCAACAGCCGGAAAACTGATACGTCTGGGCATATATTCCTGCAGAGATGATATGTATCCTGGTACTTTACTGCTTGATGCAGGAACAGTTACAGCAGATGAAGCCGAGCGTCGAGAGCTTGCAATCAATCATACGCTTGAATGTGGCTACTACTATCTTGCCGTACTGGTGGAGGAAAGTTGTGGTTTACGCTATTTAAAGCTGAGCCAGTCCCCTCTTGGTATTTACACAACCTTTAATGCCGTGTATACCGGCTTCGGCTGTCAGAACGGATGGGGGCTTTTGCCTGAAGTTTTCCCGGCTGAAGCAATGGCTTCCAATATCATGAGAATGGTAATAGCAAGAGTTGCAAAAACACTTTAATAAAAGAGAAATGGTTGTAAGCAATGAATATAACAGATGTAAGAGAAAAAACGAGGATTATCCTGGGAGACGTGCAAGAAAGCAATGCTACTTTTAGTGATGAAGAACTGGATTGCCATATCCAGCATGCGCTGGAGATATTCTCCCGCTACCTGCCACAGGAGAAAAGCGTGGAAGTTGCTACCACCCCCGGTTCTTTTGAGATTGGGCTACCAGATGACACGGATTATATCTCAATAAAGGCAGTGGAGTACCCGTTGGGGTATTTCCCGCCCTGCTGGTGTAGTTTTACCACCTGGGCAGGTGAAATAACCCTTCTTACGCAAAACGTACCCGAAGGCGAGCCGGCCAGAATAAACTATACTACCAACCACGTTTTGGATGAGGCTGGATCCACAATTTCTCTGGCTTATGCCAGCCTGCTTGCTACCGGCGCTGCCGCATTGGCGACGTTCAGTGAAGCACGCGAAACCACCAACCGGGTTAACAGTGGAGGGAAGGATGTAAGCCAGCGGTACATTGATTGGGCAAAGGAAAAATTAAACGAATACTGCGAAGTACTCAAGCGGTTGGCACGCGCGGATAAGGTTAGAACTAGCCAATTTTACATATTATAGAAATGGAGGGCTTTAATTGGACGTATATAAAAAGCTTTGGACACGGGTCGGTGGCAGGCCCTGGACGTATATAATTCGCGATTTCTGGCATAAATACGAAGGCTTGTGCATTGTTGCACTGGTGGCGGTTGGGGTTTTCCTTGGAAGATGGTATTCGGATCAGCTTCTTTTACTGCTGGCTGCATTTACAGTCGGGTACATTACCGGGCATCTCTTTTGGGGAACAGAATATAAGCCTGGTCAAAAAGGCAGCAGTTAGTTTATGCACCCACTTAGCGAAACTCTGTGTGCAGCACAGCAATCAGCCAAACGCTCTCCCTGTGTAGAAATTAAAGCCAGGTACGAACGTTTTGTGTGGGAAAAGCTTTATTCTGGCAACGAACCGCCGTATTACCATTCTTTAGTAGCTCTGGCAGATGGTGCTCTGGTAAGAGCCCGCATAACGCCGCCATCTGAAGGGCGGGAGCTATTTGTACAGCGAGTTTCCAGCCAATACTTACCGGCTGATTTTAGCAACTGGCAATATTTGGATAAATACAACGTGCTTGCTGTTGCATTAAGTGAATGCTCCGGCGTAATCAGTCTGTTCTATATTACTTCCAGCCGAAGGATTGAGCGCATTTTTAGCTATGATGGCGGAATAACCTGGGAGGGGCAAGAGATAATCGACTACAGCCCATCCACATATATAAATGGCATATGGGCTTCACATGATAACGCTGGTAACACAGCTTTATTCTTTGCAGATTTAGATACACTGTACTTAAAACACCAGGTTGGCAGTGTGTGGCAGCCGCGGCAGTCCTGGGTTCATCAGACTGGTGACCTGTCTGATATTACAGGCGTTTATGACGGTGACTTCTTGCTGGTAGTAAGCGGCGCGACTTATGATGGTGAACCTCGTTTGTGGCGGCTTGTATATGGTGATGATGGCAATATACCAGCAGGGGAATGGTCGCCATTAAAAACGTTAGCCAGTGCCCCTGCAAACTCAGGTTTTAGCTTTAACAGCGTATCTCTAAGCAGTGCCAATGGTTACAATTGCTTTTACAACGAGGCTTATGAAGGCGTTGGCAGCTATAATCGCACACTCCTTATAAAGAATAGTGGCAGTGATTTCCTCGGTGGCTGCTGGGAAGAAAGTGAACCATTTTACGAATCCGGGGAATACGGCTTTTCTCAAGTAGTGCGGGATCAATATCTGTGGCTCTGTTCAGCTAATAATGTTTACAGAGCAAACACCAGGAGTTCAGTTTTAGAGTTAAGCAAATATATAACATCTGTAAAATGCCTGGTTGAGCAGTATCGCGGTGAACTGGTTGTTGAGCTTGATAACTCTGACAGCCGTTACGCGCCTCTTCCCAAAGAGCTCAAACCAGGTAGTCTTGTAGAATACAATCCAGGCTACATCACCTTCGCAGGGCGTGAAGTTATTACAGGGCTCACTTTTGGCATTTTCAAAAGCGAGTATGTTTGTGGGGATGGGGGCTGCACACTTCGGCTGTACTGCCTGGATGGTTGGAACCAGCTTGCTTCGTGGCGGGCGCGTCACCAGCTTACCTGGAATGTGGTCCAGCCGGAAACTTCAATATCAAACATCATGGCTTTTATTCTTGGGCGTGCAGGGATGAGCCTTGCCTGCGAAAGTGCTTCTGAAAGGGCAGGGGTATTGTGCCCGTATTTTTCACTGAACCCAGGGGATGATGGTTTACGGGCAATAAAAGAACTTTTGTCTTTTTTACCTGATTATCTGCGCATCGAAGGAAATACTGCGTATTTGCTAGACCCGGCAAATGTCTCTCAAAGCTGCTATGAGTATTACGGCTCTTCTTCTCTAAATAGCGGACAACACCCTATTTTTTGGGGTTATTATTTTGACCAATCCTATCCGTTTAATCACTATCAGGTGTATGGCACCAGCGGTGATACTGGTGAAGAAATAATTGCAGATGCTTTTGACTGGGTAAGCATTGCTGAGACAGGGGAGCGCCTCAAAATAATACGTGACTTGCGCGTAACAACTCTTGCTGAAGCTAAGTCAACAGCCAGCTTATTGCTTGAGAATTCAAAAAAAGAATCAGCCTTTGGCAGTATATGTATTCCGGTAAACCCGGGAACGCAGCTTTGGGATATAGTAAAGATTAATGACCCCTGTGCTGGTTTGTTTGCCCATGAAGCCAGGGTTATTGCCGTTAAGACTATTTACCAGCCAATGTATGGTAAATACGAACAGGAACTAAAGCTGTGCAAAGTGGAAGGGGGTTTAACATAATGAGAATAAAAGAAGCACGTCTTATTGGTTTTGACTCAATCAATTACCATGCTGAAGTGCAATTGGTCTCCAGCCTGAAGGCATACCTTTCCGGTATTGCTGTAGCCAATAATATTCCTTCGAACGAGATGCTCCCTGGCCGCAAGCTGTTGATTAATTTTATTGATGATTACAACCCCAAAAGCGCGGTTATAATAGCCGTGTTTGAGTAATAGCCTTGTTAAGGCTTGTTCACGCCAAATGATGCTTGTGCTACTGCCATTTGCGGGTTAATCTCTCGTAACAATCGTCTTTGCCCGGTGAATGAGTGTGGGTTTTTAGAGCATGGCGGTTTATTAATTAAAGGAGGCAAGAATGGAAAACACCAGTGATAATAAAACAGAAGAACCTAACGCCAAACAACCGGCCAACCAGGGCGCGGCTAATTCGGATGATAGCAAGGCCGAGCTACTGGCAGAACTGCAAAAGAACATCATAGCAAAAGATAGGCAAATAGAATCTTTAAAAAATTCATCCGGAAATTTTAAAGAGGATATAAACCGTTTGAATGTTAGCCTTGAAAAGGCTGTAAAAAGCTACCGCAACATGGTGGTGAAAGCTCATCCGGAAATACCTGAAGAGCTTATATCCGGTAAAACCGTAGATGAGATTGATGCCACGCTGGAGCAAGCAAAAAAGATAGTTACCCGGGTCAAACAGAGTCTTGAAAACGAAGCCGTGTCGGATGACGTACCCGTTGGAGCGCCAACCAGGACCAGAGAAAATGCGGCCAACCTAAGCCCGCGCGAGAAGATTCAATATGCGATAGGGGGTAACTATTAATGGCGCTTACACTGGCTGAAGCAAGCAAACTTTCTAACGATGTTCTGGTACAGGGTGTTATAGAGACGGTAGTCAAGGAATCACCTGTTCTTCAACGAATGCCGTTTATAGAAATTACCGGTAATGGCCTAACCTACAATCAGGAAAAAACACTGCCGGGTGTTGATTTCTATGATATCGGGGAAGATTGGGGTGAATCAACACCAACATTTGAACAATACACGGCGGCATTGAAAATCATGGGTGGCGATGCAGATATTGATTCTTTCCTGAAAGCTACCCGCTCTAATCTGCAAGACCTTGAAGTTGCAGTTATAGAGCTTAAAGCCAAAGCTCTCAAGCACAAATTTGAAGAGGCTTTTATTTATGGTGATTCTATCACTGATTCCAAGCAGTTCGATGGGCTCCGCAAGATTCTTGATACTACAACGCCTGGCGAGCAAGTAATAAGTATGGGGGATACCGGTGCCACTCTTACTCTGGATAAAATGGATGAACTGATCGATGCTATCAAAGGCGGCAAGCCGGATATGCTTGTTATGAGCCGCCGCTCCCGTCGTAAAATATCTACACTGGTGAGAGCTTCAGGCTCCATGATAGAAGTTGATAGAGATGCGTGGGGTAATTTTATCCACCTGTGGAACGGCGTTCCAATCGGTGTTAATGACTGGATAAAAGACACCCACATCCTTACAGCCGGCGCCGAAACAGATACCGCTGGTGGCGACTGTTCTACTATATACGCGGTTCAATTTGGTGAGGACGGGCTCTGCGGGCTTTCCAGCCCGGGCTTTATCCAGGTGGAAAACGTTGGTTCGCTGGAAACCAAGGATGCCACACGCACCAGGGTTAAATGGTATTGCGCGCTGGCACTTTTCTCTTCGCTTAAGGCAGCAGCACTTATCGGTGTACAGGATTAGCTGCCGATTCCGGCTAGAAATGCTAAAAGGGGCACTCGAGTTCGAGCGCCCCTTTTTTCTATGTGTGCACGGCATGAACAATAACTTGGTGGTGAAAGTCCACTATAGGCCTGGCAGTAGGAACTATTAGCCAAGAGCAAGGGTGTCCATCGTGAGGTGGAATCTGAAAGAAGCTGGAGGCAAAGTCCCGGCTCGATGAACAAGAACTGCATATAAGGCTGTCTTGGGGAGGATGAGTTTGCATAACAAAACGAAGTCCGATACTGCCCGAACCCCATGCAGTAAATGCAGCGAGTAGATGGGATGAAGGTTATTGTTCTTACCCGTGGAGGTCTGCCGGTTGTGTCGCTGGTAGCGATAACCCATACAGTGATGTACGGGTTGAACTGGCAGAAGTCAGCAGAGGCCATAGTATCCCGATAAGTCGGGAGAAGGGCTGAACAGCAGAGGTTCTGGAAACTGGAAGGATTCGAGGCTAACACCACAGGTAGAACGCTGTCAAGAGTGTGGTTAGCTTCAGGATAAATTTTATTCAGATAATTCTACCGGTTCTGATAAAGGCCAGGATTCTTCCATTCCGTATTATTTGCCAGGCGAACACCGCCACAATCAACACGCCTATGATTTCTGGAATATAAACGGAAGGGTTTGAAGTAAGCGTTTCAAAAAGACCTCCCAGCCACTCCCCGGTTTCATGGCGCTCAAATTCTGCTCCAAGAATCGGCCAGAACAGGGTGCTGGGGTTTTGCCACATCTGGTCAAGCACCAGGTGGGCAAAGGTGCCGGCGCTGATCAGAAGCAGGGCAGGGCTCCCTCGAAAATAATACAGCAGGATGCCGGCTGTAACTGTAAACAACAGGAACAGCAGGGTGTGCCCATAAATGCGCCCATTGCCTATTTCATCGGCCAGCAGATAGATCCCAAGAGGCTTATCGATGATGTCGGGAAGCATGGAACCGATCAAAAGCATTCTGTAATCTATTCCAGATACATGGAAAGGTTTGTTAACCCTTGAAGAAGCGCTTGCGCTGGCAGATTTTTCTCCGTCGCCAGTTTTAACTGGACCAGGCTCATCTCGATTCAATATGGACACGGTTTTACCGGCAAGCCAGGCGCAGCCGGCGGTTATACCAGTGTGAGCAAAAAGTAGCATAATGGTAATAATAAACCTTTTACCTTGTTCGGGTAAACTTTTTCAGGCAGTGATTAATTATAAATTCAGAACTGGAATTAGCAGCCTTTGGTATTATAAACTAGGGTTGTCTAACAATTACTGTAAAAGGAATGGTTTTATAAGAGATGGAGACATGCAGAAATTGCGGGCAGAGAACCCTGGCTACTCTGGACTGGGCTTGCCCCTGGTGTGGCTTTCCGCTGAAAAAGGGGAAAAGGCTGGAAGTAACTTATACACAGGCGGTTAAACTCAGAAGGATGCCGGAAACTGAATACCAGGAGCTTTTTGAGGATTTTATGCAACCGGAACCGGTGGCGCATAACTTCTCAGTTAAAAAAGAGGATAATGCTTCGCTGCATTCAGGTGAACCTCCCGCTGAGATGTTACTTCTAAGCGAAGATGAGGAAGAATTCCAGGTGATGGCTGCAGATATAGAAACTGCCCGCCAAAGCCGGGAGTTTAGTGAGGAGGAGCCCGTCAGGAGCTTTAAAGGCGAAGATATCAAAGAATCTGCTGCAGAGGGGGAAGCATCAAGCTGGGAAGAAATGATGGAACAGGTGCCGGGTGTGTTTGGCGCGGGTGAAACAACCAGTCCTGTTTCTGATTACCAGGTTTTTGCGGAGGAGCCTGTCGAGGAAGATCCGGAAGAGCCGAATGCAGTCTGTGAGGAAGGCCAAAATGAAGAACTGGCAACTTGTGCACCAGAACCTGCCCCGGAAGAGGCTGAGCATTCTTGTGAACCCGAGCTCGAGCCGGTGGCAGCTATTGACATAACTATAGAAGAGCTGATGGAAGCCTATCAACAGAATGATGAGACTGCAGATGAACGTTACAATGATAAGTTGCTCGCGCTTACAGGTGTGGTTGCGCTGGCAAACGTGCGTGGTGACCGGGATTTCCAGTACGTTACGGTGACAGGGAAAGACCAGAATATTTTCCGTTCGATAAAATGCGTGTTTAATATGGATAAAGCTTTTCAGTTGGAGGGGCTGGAACGCGGGCAGACGGTAGTGATATCGGGCAGGTTCAGAGGCTCGCTGACTTCCATGAGCCTGGTGGATTGTTCGATTATCTAGTTATTAAGGATGATACTTGGAAGCTCAATGATAAAAACAGCTCCATTGCCAGGCTTGTTTTCCGCTCTTATATTCCCGCCATGTTCGGTAATAATCCCATAAACGATGGAAAGACCCCAGGCAAGTTCCCTGTCCGACTTTGCGAGTGGTAAAAACGGCGCTTTTTGCATTGGTTGTTCCCTGGCAAAAACCATCAGGTAATTTACAATCGAGGCGGTACGCCTGGCATCCCGGTTGATATGTTCCAGCAGTTCTTTTATCTCTCCGGATGCTTCACCTTGCAGAAGGTAATCGGATGTAGACCATGATCAAAGGCTGTGAGCCTATCATAGTCAATGTACCGCCCATAATTGCGGCAAAACCGATTGGCATTATCAGGCTGGAAGCGGAAACTTTAATGCGTTTTGACAGGTTCAAAATCGAGGGAAGAAAAATCACCACGGCGCCGATGTTCTGGATAAAACCGGAAAGAAGACCCACTGCGGAAGATACCATGGCAAGTGTACCAGCCCGGTTGTTACCTGCAGCCTTGAAGACCAGGTTTGAGAAACTATCCATATTATCGCCGGGCAATGAGAAAGCCAGGGTGGCCAGTTATTAACTGGCCTTTTTTACTTAGTGCAATGGCTTGAAGCCTAATCTATAAATTGCTGGGCTAACATATCCCAGCACCCATCCATCAATGCAGTTTTAATAGCACCGTTTTCCACTGTGATCATGGCTTCATGTGGGGTAATAACCTGCAGAAGCATCTGGCCGTCTCTATCCCCGTAACCTGAATGGCTGCATTCGAATTTGTAGACGATTGTCCAGGCATTTTTAATATCCGGATACAGAGTGTCTTCCAGCACGAGAGAGCTTTCAATGCCATCGTAAGCAAAGGTTGGGCAGTCTTTTATAAATCCTTCCGCCATTTGACGGGCTTGCTCCTCCGTGAGGGTTTTGCCTTCCCCGCTGACCTGGGTTGTGCAGGCAATTGCAAGCACCGGTATAATGGCCAGGGCCAGGGTGATAAGGTACCAGCGTTTTTTCATGAGTCCTTCTCCTTTTACTATTAGTGCTTATAAATTCTAACGGTAAACGCAGTAAAAGGTTAGGATTAGACGATTTGTATTCGATATATGTTCGTTATTATAAATTGAGTATATCTGCCAGTACCTTCTGACTGGCTCCGAAATGGGGTTTCCCGTCTATTACAACCACCGGGCGTCGTACCAGCCTGGGTTCTTCTGACATAAGTTCAATCAATTTATCATCACTCAATGATTCAGCCTCGACCCCAAGCTCTTTGAATGAAGGGCTTTTAAAATTAAACATTTCAGATGGCGGACTATCCTTTAAAATGCCCTTGATTTCCTCCCGGTTAAACGGTTCCTTGAAAAAATCACGCTCTTTTAAAGTGAAGCTTTTTTGCAAAAGAAACTCCTTTGCTTTACGGCAGGTGTTTCATCGCGCCCAGCAATAGAATTCTGTTTCCATTTATTTTCCGCCTTAACTTTATGATGTTGGCTAAATATAAGACTATAAATAAAAGAATTCAACAATGTTAATCTTAAGGGGAATTACAATGAATTGTCGTTAATCAGCTTACAAAGATGATGCTGGTTAGTTACTCACCAGCAGCGACAGTTGCGCAGGCATCCAGGTGGTAGCATTGGGTATCATAAGGGTTAGCTGGTTTATTAGCTGTTTCGCAAGCTACGCGTACGGTAATATCATAATTACCTGCTTTTTCAGGTGTGAAGCTAAACACAAAAGGGAAATTCTCATCCGGTGGGATGATCAAAATTTTATCTTCGATCAATTCTTGGTTGACAATTAAAAACGCGCGAATCCGACTTTCGTAATTACCGGAGCAATAGATATCAGTCCAGATATCTACTTTCCCCCCAAGATTAATATTTTCAGGTAATAATATGATACTGTGTATGATTAACTCATAATATAGCCAGCTATCAAGTGGATTGACTGGTTGTAATAGCTCTTCATCTTTAAACGTGCCCGTAGTGTTAAGGGTATGATTTGAAATGCTGGCGGCTGGAGAATCACTATACGTGGTTGGAATAGCTGTTGATTCCCCTGCATTAGAATTGTATGACAAACCAGCCGCCAGAGCTAAGGCAGTAATCACCATAAACGCAGGATATTTTATTCTCCCCCTTACAACTCCTCGTCCTCATACCCCTTGTTTTATTGGCGAGATATTAAAGTATTCTCGCTAGTAGTCAACACCTGCCTGGCCTTCAGTCTCAACCCAGATAGGTGGCATGTAAGGCCTGGGCTCACGCTGAGTTTCGATATAGGTATCCTTGAGTTCGTTGACTAATGGCCACGAATTAATTGCTACCTTCCCACTTCCATTGCAAGCCTTGCAGCTCACATCACCTTTATTAATAGATGCTTGTACTTCGGTGATTTTGGGCTGGTCAACCATCACGCTGGTGGAAAAATACACCGTAAATGTGTTTTCTGTTGCAGATTGCGGCTCAACTTCAGCAATTGCAAATTGTGTATCGAGCAATTTGCCGGTGGTAAAATCAATAAGAAAAAGATTCACCCAGCCTCCAGCCTCTTCGTGTGAATGGTTTTCGAATACTACATCTACCTCATATTGATATACGCGGTATGAATCACAACCAGCCAGAAAACGGGTTAATTCCCGGTATTCTACGCTGACGATTTCGACCTCGTCCATACTTGAGCTAGATAATGTTCCTTGGCTGTCACAAACTGGGCAAGGCGTTTTGATAAGGGCGGTTAGTGCCAGAATAGGTACCAAGGTAAAGAAAGCAATATATCGTTTCTGGATGCGAAATTTGTTTGCGATATTCATCTCATTTGCCCTCCCTTGGGATTAATTATTTCACCTTTGAATATTATTCTTTTTACTTTATTATTATACAATAGTTTGCTTGATTTGTCCTGTCGTATAAGAATATCAACTTAAGAATACGCAGTATATATAACGCATATTGCAGAAAAAAGATATCAGAAACGGGCTGGAGATTATCCAGCCCGTTTCGTTGTGCCTGTAACGCTTGTCTGTTAAGCCTTAAGGCTATTTGCAGGCAAGGATGGCACGTTTGGTCATAACCTTGGCAATCTGGA
>Ga0265293_10012348_pt1 | contig 11356 bp, 21 predicted proteins | sample Munlanlewell138R_FD_192505 | JGI IMG/M metagenome (GOLD analysis project Ga0265293, IMG submission 192505) | Leachate microbial communities from a municipal landfill in Southern Ontario, Canada - Leachate well 138R | ecosystem: Engineered > Solid waste > Landfill > Unclassified | place: Canada... | reverse complement strand
ATAAACAGGATTATGAAAACATGAAAAGATTAATGACACTAGCTGGTGAGTACAAAGTCTAGTGTTGTTGTGCAGTGTACCGCGCTGCTCAGTCCCAGCCTGAGAGCGTGGTCCTCTGGTGTCCAGGAAACGACATTAAACTATCCTCCTTTCTATTTCATCTGTCCTAGGTACGACGTTAAACTGCCTCGTGCTTTCTGTCTTGTCCTGGATACGACTCTAAACTGTCCTTCATTTCCATGATGTCCTGGCCGACATTAAAAGGCCACCTCCTTTGTTTCTGTTCTGGGCAGGGCTTCGGTCCTGCCTGGAGCATCTGACCAACCTCCCCCCGGTCGATCAAGATGTCACTACCACTTACAGACCGGCGAGTGACATTAGGAAAATGTGCAGAAAGAAATAATCCAAGGGTGTAGGTAAGACATAACCAAAGATAGGAGAACCATGAAAGACTTAACGAAAGAAAAGCGAATATTGCAAGAGAAAGAAAAACTTAATCTTTTGTTGAAAGATCTTAATGAAGATTTGCTTAATAGTCTTCAGTCCCTGGTAGACAATGCAGCTTTCATGGCAATAACGCTTGAAGACCTGCAACAATCTATCAATGAAAAGGGCGTTGTTGAAGAGTATCAAAACGGACCTAACCAGCATGGCTTCAAGGAATCAACTGAAGTCAAAGTCTACAACACGATGATCCGGAACTATCGCAGTAGCATTAAAGAATTGGCTGCTCAATTACACCAGGCCGGTGCTGCAGTCGAAAATGACGGATTCGATGAATTTATAAGCAGGCGTGACCGTTACTAATTGATACTGTTTTGATACTAAATAGTATCAGAGCCAACAAAAAACTAGAGAATACGAACATATGTTCTATAATGAAGCCTTATAAATCAATGCTTACAGCATTCAGCTACACTTGTTGGAAGAATAATTGATTCCCTTAGAAGGCTCCAATAAGTCCTGTGATGTAGTAATTGCAGGACTTTTCAATTTCATTGATACTGTTTTGATACTGTTAATTATATTTCAGCTTCCAGAGTCGCGATCATTTCATCTTCTTTGCTGGGCCACAGATGCGCGTAAGTGTTCATTGTTGTTTCTACTTTCTCATGGCCCAGGCGTTGGGCAATCAGCAGGGGGGAGAATCCAAGCTCAATTAAATGTGATGCATGAGAATGTCTTAGATCATGAACGCGGATCCGTTGGACACCGGCAAGCTCAGCTGCCTGTTGAATACCGTCTTCGATAAAGCGTTTTTCCCAATGAAAAACTGGCTGACTAGGTGATACATCGTAGATCATGCCAGAATGCGTTTTAAGGGCTTCGAGTGTATGTGAGGGTAATTTGATCTTTCTGTTGGATCTCGCTGTCTTGGTCGACGTGACAAGGCCCTTTCCGTGAAAACGTTGGTATGATTTGTCAATGTTGACTGTTTTCAGATTAAAGTCGAGATCCTTCCAGGTAAGCGCGTATAATTCACCTTTTCTCATTCCTGACCAGTATAAAAGATTAATGGCTGTCCGGGCCTTGATGCTTTCGATGCTGTCAATCGCTTTTTTATAATCTTCCAGTGTCCAGATCAGCATCTCTGTTTGTGTCCTGGAGCTGCCAATGGTCCCGGCTTTCCTGCAGGGATTTTCTTTCAGATCGTAAAATTTAACAGCATGATTGAAAATGGCTGACAGTGTAGCATGGCAGGTCCTGAGATATGTATCAGCCAGGCCCTCTTCAATCAATTCATTCTGCCAGGTGATAACATCTTGAGCATCAATCTCATTCAGCTGCATATCTCCAAAGAATGGCTGGATCCGGTTCTTATATAAATAATACCGGTTCATGATTGTATGCTCTTTTAATCGTGGCTCTGTATCGCGCTTAAATAGCTCATAGAAGCGTTCCATTGTCATTGTGGGTTGATATTGCACTGATTCCAGGAACTGACGTTCCCAGGCTTCAGCATCGCGCTTCAGCTTGAATCCGCGCTTCAGCTTTTGCCTGGAAATTCCTTCTGCATCAAAATAATAGAATTTACAGTACCAAGTCTTATTTGATTTGTCCTGGTATGCTGGCATGGCTATTCTTCAACAGCTGTTAGCTGATTAAGTTTTTCATAAGCAAGATGATTCCTATATGCTTCTGCAATCTTTAAAGCTAAATCCGGATCTGTTGTCTTAGATATCGGCTTATCCTGAAGATACTTGAGTTGGCCTTCAATATAGTTGTCCACATCTGATTGTGGTCTGCTTCCGTCTTTAACTTTACTTTCTAACATTCTTAGAGTATCGAAAGTGTTAAATAAGTATTCACTTTTATATGCAGAAAGCATACCTCTATCTACATACCAAGCTGATTTAGATTCATTGCCAAAAGATAACCATACTTCATAAATGGAGATGTCTGCCTGTCTTAATTGAAGATAAAGCAGAAACAAATCTGCTTCCGTCTCAATCTTAATTATTGGATCAAGTTCAAGTAACCAGTCAGCGGAAATCTTATATTTTTTACAAATAGAAACGATTAAATCTGACTTTGGTATCTGACGCCCATTTTCATATGCATTATAAGTTGAGAGGGCAACCTTGAGCGAAGCTGCAAAATCAGCTTGAGTTTGACCTAGCTTCAAACGTATTTCTTTTAAGCGTGTAGCAATCGACATAAATGACCCCTTTTCATATATCCCAATTCTAACATCATTAGCCAGCAATTAGAAAAATGTCATATTCAATCACTTTAATGACACATTTACGCCATAATTGATATGGTAGTATCTAAGTATTAGGAATTATCCGATATATCGAAGAGAGGAAGGAGGCATCTAATGAATGTTGATGCTAATAAAATCAGACATCAAATGGCCCTGAGACTAATGTCTCAACGAGATTTGGCGGAAGCTGCACAAATAAGTGAAGCAACAGTCTCAGACACTCTGTCAAAAGGTCGCTGTTCAGTTGGAACGGCTAGGAAAATAGCAATAGCTTTGGAAATCGATCCGCAAGAGCTTGCAGTCAAAGAAAGGAGCACAAAATGGCACTGATCGATGTTGAGCAAGTGCAGGAAATACTCGGAATCCCTCAATCGACTGCTTACAAGATTATCCGGGATCTCAATAAAAAAATGGAAGAAGAACACGGTTACTACACAATTAGGGGAAAGATCGAAAAATCATTTTTACTTCGGTCCTTCGGTATTCCAGACGAGGAGTAAATCATGGAGCGGATAAATAAAGCTCTGAAGACAATTAAATATGCTGACAAAGCAACTCATAAAGAAAAAAGTGACCGCCTGGATAGGCAAGCGAACATAGGAAGCGGGGAATCAGCATGGCAATAATCGGAACAGATATGAATCTGTATTTTGCGCACGATGCCAATGCTATGCAAGATGCAAAGATGATGAGACTTCGCAGGGAATACGGTTATGAGGGGATCGGTATTTATTGGGCATTGATTGAACTGCTAAGGCAGAGCTTTGAATATGAATACGAATTTGATGCTGACCTGATTGCAGATGTGTTGCGCATTCCTGATAAAGCCGGGATCGTCGGCGACATTATCGCAAATGACAAGTTCGACCTGTTTGCAGTTAGCACATATCCGAACACTGAAAAATACTTCACTTCCCCTGACCTGAACGCAAATATGGATTTCATGGAGAGCAAGAGACAAGTTTACACAGACGGTGCAAATGTAACGAACTTCAAGCTGTATGGCCGGATCCCTGAGTCCTGGAAGGACAGCAAGATCCTGGAGGTATGGAATACATTTACAGCTGAAGAACAGACAAAGGCCCTAAGCAAGATGAACACAGATGCAAAATCGCGCTTAGAACAGGCTTTGAATGAATAGCCTAAACACTAGCGTAACGCTAGCGTGACGCATAGCGAACGCAATGTATGTATGTATGTATGTATTTATTTATGTATGGAAGAAAGAAAAGGCTTTTTTTAACGCCACCCCGACGGTAGAGCGTAACAGTAGTTCAGAGCTGATAGGTTGACAAGGAAGGAATAACAAAATGAACCATAGAATCGACAAAGCAATCAAAGAATACGAAAAGAAATTTTACGGAACAGCGAAGGGAAATTTCACTGCTAGAGACTTATACGAAATCAAGGCGTTGACGGAAGACCAGAGCATATATGATGCACTTTATGAAGCACTGAAAGCCGGCTTCGTGATTGGATACCGGTGCAGCTGTGGAGAGATAGCCAAAGCTCAGAGGGATATCGTCAATGGCTAAAGAATGCGATCAAATGCCAGTCCAGGACCAGGACAAGAGAATCACGAAACTATTATCAGACATGTGTTCAATCCTGCAGGAAATGACAGGCCAGCTTGCGGAACTGAACGAACTAATGAAAGCAGAAACCGGGCCTGAAGAATATCCAAAGGAGTGGAAGCCAGATGTGCATACGCGGTAAACGAAAAGAAAGGAAACAGACCATGAGAAAGAGAATCAAGAATGCTGCCAAAGAATACGACAAGAAATTTGGTGAATCTGAGCGAGGGCAATTCTACTTATCAGATTATTACGAAATCCAAGAAGAAACCAAGTTGAAGTCATGGGATTCAATAAGCATGGCACTGAAGGCCGGATTTATGATTGGCTACCGGTGCAAGGCTATTGAAGAATTTAACAACCTGAAGGAAAAAAGCAATGGCTAAAAAATATAATCAGATGCCAGACGAGGACATTGACAGCTTCAAGCGCGAACTCAGACACTTGAAAAATACAGTTGACGAGTTGAGGTCATCGGCGGAAGCAATGACAGGCAACCCGGCAAAAATCACTAATGCACGTAGGTCGAAAAATCCGGGAGACAGTGGTAGGTCCATTGAAATTATGCTCTGTGCTCTGGCAGATGCCAGCACTGAATACGACAAAAAACTGGAAGAGTTTTTATTGAGATATGAGGAGAATTTAAATGAAAAACAGAGAAAAAACTAATGGGAAGCCTGACTGCATTCACGACTTCCCAGCAACTAAGAACAACTTACAAGATCATTCTATCACGACCGCTGAAGCGAAAGCAAGGAATCAGATCATTGAATACAACAATAAGCAGGCTGGCAACCTGCAATGGGATCTGGGCGCGCTGAAACACAACCTGGGCGCGCTGGATCCGGTTTACAACTTGCTCTGCTTCGATCTGGGGAACCTTGACAGCGACCAACTGAAAGCTCTGATCTATTGTGCCAGGGATACGCTAGAGAAAGCGATCTTCGACCTGATGAACGATGCTGACAGCGTTGTGCAAAGATTTAACAACCTATTCCCGGAAATGGCTGTTGAAAGTAACGAAAAGAATATGTTAAAATAAAAAGTTTGCTTTCAAGAACTATCGTTCGCTATAATAGTAATTACAGAGGTGCGTTATGCAGAAAGGAACAACTACAAACATGGATTCCAAAACTAACTTAAATAGAGAAATCAGAATGCGTGACTTCGAGAATCAGAGCGATGAAAGCATGATCCTTGAAGGCTATGCAGCTATGTATGACCAGCCGACTGTCTTGCAAAAGATTGACGGTATCGAATACAAGGAAGTTATCCAGCGTGGAGCGTTCGATAATGCTGACTTCAAGGACTGCTGCTTGAAATACAATCACAGCGGTGATGTTCCTATCCTGGCTCGTACCAGGGGAGATTCTTTGAAGATTAATCCTGATGATCGCGGACTGTATTTCAGAGCGAAGTTATTCGATACAAATGTAGCGCGTGACGTATACAAGCTAGTGAGGGAAGGAGCTTTGGACAAAGCTTCCTTTGCCTTTAATATAGCTCCTAATGGTGACCGTTATGACCGGGAAACAAGGACAAGGACAATTACAGACATTGAAAAAGTCTGGGATTGCTCTATTGTCGATATTCCTGCATATGAATCAACGTCGGTACAGGCTCGCTCATTCTTTGAACTGGAAAGGGAAAAGGAACTGCTGGAAAGCAGGGAGCGAGAGGAGCATAAAAACGAGATTAGACGGAAGTTATTAAAGGAGCTTATAGATGAGATTCACTGAAATTAATGAAAGGTTAGCTGAAATCAGAGATTGTGAACTTGATCGCGAAGATGCTGACCTGGATAAATTAGATAAAGAAGTTGATTCGCTACTCGAAAAGCGAAGAATAGCACTAGAAAAAGGTGCTGAGCGCAGGGCCGAAGCTGAAAGAATTGCTAACCTACCTTATGACCAGGTGAAGATAATCAAAGCGTTTGGCCGCGATGGCGATGACAATCCATATAGGAGACAACAACAAATGGAAAACGAAAATATTGAAATGAGAGCTTTCCAGAAGTATATAACAACTGGAGTTAAGAATATGACTGAAGCAGAGGAGCGCGCGCTGGATCTATCCGGATCTGCTGCTGTGCTACCTGTTGATGTTCACAATAAACTGATAACATCTGAAAAATACAGCGACCTGCTGAATCGCGCTACCGTAATCAACCAGGGCGGTGCAGGCAAGATCTACATTCCTATTGCCAGCAATACTGCTGCAAGCTGGAAGGTGGAGAATACTGACAAGATAAATGATGCCAGCATCGAAGCCAGCCCGACACTGACAAAGCTAGAGCTTGGTGGCTATGAGCTGATGAGGCTTTTACAGATTTCTGCTGCTTCAACAAGCATGACTGTTGGTGGCTTCACAGATCTGATGCTTCAGCTGTTGGCAGCAGAAGTAATTGAGACACTTGAGAAATCCTTCATATCCGGAACCGGTGCTGGCCAGCCGAAGGGCCTGGACAATCTGACCTGGACTACAAACACAAACCAGATTGTGACCGCCACCACATCAACAGATATTGCTGCTGGTGACATTGCATCTGCCTTGAGCTTGCTTCCTCAGAAGTATGCCAGGAATGCAATTATCCTGATGAACTCTGACATGCTGTATAACGTATCACAATTCCTCGGAACTGCTGAATATGCGTACAACCTGGCAGACGGTGCAACTGCATTCCTCGGCAAACAGATTGTTGTATCTGAGCATATGGCTGACGATACCGTGTACATCGTTGACCCCAAAGAGCTCTATGTCCGCTTTGCTGATCCGCTTGCAATCGCAGCTGACAAGAGTGCCGGATTCACCTCTGCATCTATATTCCTTCGTGCCTTGGCTGTTGTTGACGCTGTATGGAATCCTGCTGCATGCGTTGCTGTAGTTAAGGCTTCTGCCTAGATCACCCAGTTAAGTTAGGGCAGGGCTTCGGCCCTGTCCGCTTAACAAGGAGAGTGAGATATGACAACAAGTGACGGAATGTTATTGATACCAGATGTCAAGCTCGCGCTGAGGATCAAGAGCACTGCATATGATGCAGAGATCCTGCAGCTGATTGACACAAGCCTGAGTGACCTCAGAGCTTCCGGTGTAGAGGTGCTTGACCTGAGTGATCCCCTTGTGAAGAGAGCGGTGATACTCTATTGCAAGGGCAACTATGGCTATGATGTAGCACCGCATTATAAACAGGATTATGAAAACATGAAAAGATTAATGACACTAGCTGGTGAGTACAAAGCCTAGTGTTGTTGTACAGTGTACCGCGCTGCTCAGTCCCAGCCTGAGAGCGTGGTCCTCTAGTGTCCAGGATAAGACATTAAACTATCCTCCTTTCTATTTCATCTGTCCTAGGTACGACGTTAAACTGCCTCGTGCTTTCTGTCTTGTCCTGGCCGACATTAAAAGGCCGACTCCTTTGTTTCTGTTCTGGGCAGGGCTTCGGTCCTGCCTGGAGCATTATGCCCCCGTCGATTATGACGTCATTACCACTCCCAGCCCGATGTGTGCACATTCAGAAAATTTATGGAGTGAAAAAAATCTAGGCGGGTAGATCAAACATAGCCAAAGATAGGTGAACTATGAAAGATTTAACGAAAGATAAACGGATTTCAAAAGAAAAGGCAAAATTAAATCTCTTGTTGAAAGACTTAGAGGAAGATGTATTTAACAGCCTTCAGTCCCTGGTAGACAATACTGCTTTCATGGCAATAACGCTTGAAGATCTGCAGCAAGCAATCAATGAAAACGGTGTTGTGGAAGAGTACCAAAACGGACCTAACCAGCATGGCTTCAAGGAATCAACTGAAGTCAAGGTATACAACACGATGATCCGGAATTATCGCAGTAATATGAAGGAGCTGGCTGCTCGGTTGCTCCAGGCCGGTGATGTTGAGATCGATGACGGATTCGATGAATTTATAAGCAGGCGCGACCGTTACTAATTGATACTGTTTTGATACTAAAAGATTATAGAGACGGTCAAAAACAAGATAATGCGAACATATGTTCTGTAATAATGTATTGATTTATAAGGCTTTACACGATTTGCGATACCAGGCAAACATAACTGTCCAATCCCACCGTCTCCGCCATGAACCTCTGAGACATCGATGTTTCGGGGGTTTTGTCTTTTCAGTGATACTGTTTTGATACTGAATTATTTATTTTCCTTTTCCATGATGTCAACGATGCTCTGTTCATCAGAGGGGAACATGTGGGAGTAGGTATCCAGCGTGACTGATGTTTTCTTGTGACCAAGCCTTGTAGACACAAGCTTGATATTTGCTCCCTTGCTGATGAGATAGCTAGCGTGAGAATGTCTTAAATCATGAACCCGGATTCGCTTGATACTGGCTCGCTCTGCTGCCTGCTGAATACCGTCTTCAATGAAGCGTTTTTCCCATGGAAATATAGGATCAGATTCAGATGTGCCTGCAGACACGCTGTGCCACTCTGTGAGAGCTTTTAGGGCTTGAGAGGGTAATATGACCTGACGAACGCTTGAAGCTGTCTTTGGCGGTGTCACGACGTCGTTTCTGTCTATCCGCTGATAAGATTTGTCTATGTTGAGGATATTGCCCTGAATATCGCTCCAGGTGAGAGCCAGTAGTTCCCCTTTGCGTATTCCTGACCAATATAGAAGTATGATCGCTGTCTTTGCCTTGAGATCATCAACGTGAGAAATAGCCTGACTAAATTCATCATAGGTCCAGAATTGCATCTCCGGTGGTGTCTCGCGTTTTGTTGGTGGCTGCACTCTGTGGCAGGGATTCGGTGTCAATCCATATAATCGCATTGCATGATTGAACACAGCTCTCATTTGTTTATATATATTTCTTGAGTGAGTGAGAGAATACTCATCTGTCAAATTGTTGGTCCAGGCTTGAATTGTGCTGGAGGATATTTCATTTAATGGCTGGCTGAATGCTGGCCGGATATGATTCTTAATCGTATATGATCGCGTTTGACGTGAGTGTGCAGCAAGTCGCTTATCTGTATCCTTTATGTATAGATCCACGAAATCCGGCCAGGGGAGCGACACCGCTGCATGCTCTGACTTCATTCTTTGATCATGAATGAATTGACGCTCCCAGGCTTCAGCATCGCGCTTTAATTTGAATCCGCGCTTCAGCTTTTGACGTGACCGGCCCTCTGCATCTGTATAGTAAAATTTGCAGTACCAAGTTTTATTTGATTTATCCTGGTATGCTGGCATGGCTATTCTTCGTTTACAAGAGATTCATGCCAGGCCCGAGCGACTTTCAAAGCAAGCTCCGGATCAGTTTCCTCTGATACCGGCTTATCCTTCAAAAACTCAATCTGACCTTTTATATAATTATCTACATTGCGCTGAAGCTGCTTTTTTTCCTGCTTTCCTTCAGCTTTATTTACATTATCTTCTAAAATTCGAAGCGTGTTAAATGTGCTGTTCAGGTTTTCACTCTCATATGCAGCGATTATCCCCCTGTAAACGTACCAGACGGAGTGACGCTTTTCTCCATATGATAACCAAGCATCAGAAACTGAAACTCCAGCATCTCTCATGGCTAATAGAATCTGGAGTACATCAGCTTCAGTTTCACTTACTGGCTTTGTAGTTATACCTAGAAGCCAATCAGCAGACACTTCAAGCTTCTCGCAAATTTTAACTAAGCTAGATAAGCTCGGCTCACTGGTTCCCTTTTCATATTTTGCATATCCAACAGCTGTGATTCCCAGATGATCTCCCATATTCTGCTGGGTAAGCCTTTTATTCTCTCGCGATAATCGAAGTCTAGCTCCAAACATAAGCAATTTCCCCCTTTACAACCATTCTGTACTAACTTTTGGGAACCTAACATTACAATTTGATTACATTTGTGAGCTTATTATTGACAATTAACAGTCAGGGATAGTAATATAAAGTTAGAAAAGTTAGAAAATCAAAGCTGAAAGGAGAGCTAAAAAGTGAAAATCAATGCAGAACAGTTGGAAAAGCAGATCCAGCAGCAGGAAATAACAGGTGCGGATCTAGCAAGAATGACAGGCTTGAGTTCGTCAACAATTTCAAATACCAGGGCAAAGGGCAGTTGTGACTTTGTGACACTGGTAAAGATTGCTGAAGCTCTAGGAATTGACATGAAGATGTTGATCCCGGAAGAACTATTGAAAGAGGTGTAAATATGGCACTGATTGATGTCGAACAGGTGCAGCAGGAATTAGGAATCCCACAATCCTCAGCTTATAAGATTATCCGGGATCTAAACAAGGAATTAGCAGAGCAGGGATATTACACGATCCGAGGGAAGGTCGAAAAGAGTTATCTGCTTAAGCGATTTGGAATCCCCGACGAGGAGAACTGAGAATGGCGATCATAGGCACAGACATGAACTCATACTTTGCACATGATTCCAATGCCAGGGAAGACGCAAGAATGATAACACTACAAAGAAAACACGGGTATCAAGGCATTGGGATTTACTGGGCACTCATTGAGCTGCTAAGGCAAAACATGAACTATGAATATCAGTACGATCCTGAAAACCTAGCTTACATACTCAGAGTAAGCGACGATACAGCCGAACTAATTGAGAGCATCATTTTGAACTTTGATCTCTTCGAAATAGATCCTACAGGGCGCTACTTCTTTTCTTATGATCTGAACGCAAATATGGAGTTCATGGAATCAAAAAGACAAAAGCTAAGTGAAAGCGGTGCAGCCGGTGCAGCAGTAACAAACTTTAAGCTGTATGGCATCGTTCCGGACAATTGGACAGATACAGACATAAACAAGCATTGGCGATCAATGACCAGAGAGGAGCAAACAAAGGCACTAAATGTGATGACACTGCACCAAAAAGACCGCCTGGAGAAAGCCACAAACGGATAGCCGACGCTACCCCGACGCTACCCCGACGGGCGCGAACGGCAAGTATATGTAATTAGTATAAGTAATTATGTATCTAGTTAGGGAAAGGGAAAGGCTTTTTTTAACGCCACCCCGACGGTAGAGCGTAACAGTAGTTCAGAGCTGATAGGTTGACAAGGAAGGAATAACAAAATGAACCATAGAATCGACAAAGCAATCAAAGAATAC
>Ga0265293_10012347_pt1 | contig 11357 bp, 7 predicted proteins | sample Munlanlewell138R_FD_192505 | JGI IMG/M metagenome (GOLD analysis project Ga0265293, IMG submission 192505) | Leachate microbial communities from a municipal landfill in Southern Ontario, Canada - Leachate well 138R | ecosystem: Engineered > Solid waste > Landfill > Unclassified | place: Canada... | reverse complement strand
AATCTCAGAGAGGCTTTTGATTTGGTCGGCAAGAGCATCCGCTTTGATGAGCAGAGCATCGATCTCTCCCTCGGGAGGGTAACTACACATCTCGCTCAGTTTCGCGGTCAATTCTTGCAAACGGCTTTCTTCAGCATGCAAAAGAGCGGCTCGACTTTGGTATGTTTGGTGAGCCTTGACCCATTCAAATAAAATGTCACTGGCATTGTAGAAACTAGATCGTTCGAGGTCGGGATGTTCGCTCAGGTTGAGCTTTTGGGCACTGGCTTGATACTCGTTGCGCCATGTATCATAGCGATTCTGAGCCTCAGCTACCTGCTCACGCATTTGCTCAATCGCGCTATTGTGTCGCTTTTGCTCATCGATAGTCTTGAGTTTGCCTATTATTTGGTCCAGTAGTGACACCAAAGAATTGAGACTCTCATCGACCAAGGTAAACTCTCCGATGTGATCGCGAATTTTCTTGATCGTATTGGTTGAGACGACAGACTTATGTGCTTCGTCCCCAGTTTTACCTGTAAAGAGGAGTGCAAGGGCTACCACAGCACTAAGCAGCGCTGAGATGTAGATAAGAGGGGAAAACTTGATGGATATAAGGGCGACAATGGCTGATAAAGCTAGGGCAAGTACCATGAGCCATCGCTTTCCAGACGGTGACCCTCCTGCACCCTTCCCCGCCTCTTTGATCGCATCAACGACCAGCGACCGTAGGGTATCAAGCTGGTTGACCACCTGGTCGGCAGTATGGACAGGTTTACCCAAAAGTGCCAAGGCTTGATTTTTAGCTTCCAAGGTGGTTCTCAGGGGCTCACTTTTTATCGAAAGACCAACCATCTGGTCAAGAAGCTCCTTCAGAACGTCGTGTTCGGGGATCTGGTCAACGAGGAAGCTCAGCTCCGCTTCATAGGAGGCTAGGCTCGCCTTTGCCTCGGCGCTCTCCTTTTGGGCGTTCTGTACAGCATGAACCTGTTCTGCAATCTCCCGCACGCGACTTCTGATAAGCTCCACGATTGTAAGGTCACCAAGCCAGGCCTTGTCAAAGTCAGCCCTCTCCAAAGCTTCTGTGGCTTCTTTGATCTCTGTTTCAACTGAGCGAACATCATCGAGCGCCTTATCATAGTTCTCTCGAATCGATTTCGCCTCTCGGATGGTGAACGAGCTCATGTTTGCTAGGCGCGGGTCATACGCTCCAATCTCTGCCTCCAGGGCTGCAATGCGTCCCTCAATCTCTTTGTAATTGAGCGCTTGCGTGATAAGGGCGTGTCGACTCTGTACATCCTGGGCCTGGGCTATCTCGTCGTTGAGCTCTTTAAGCTTGTCAAAGAGCTCACTTGTCTGGGCCACTATGCGTCTACGCTCCTCAAAGGCTGTCTTGGCCTCTCGTTCAGCTCGTATCTGGCCCCTACGGGTACTGAACTCTTTGATTGCATCGGCATCCTTGGCAGCACGAGCGAGATCGATGCCCCCTTGCATCTCTGTCTGTATCCGCTGGGCAAAGAGCTCGTTGTCCCCTTCTGCGCTCAATAGATCATGAAGACCCAGCCAATAGGCGTCAGAGAGCTCATCATTGCGCCCTGGCAGCTGGATCAAAGCCCCGGTGGTCGAAACGCGCTGCTCAAGCCGCTTGTTCTCTAGTTTCAGACTATAGTCAGTCTCGCCATGGCTGAGGATTGCCTCACCTTCAAAGCTCGCGCTCTCCTTTGTCTGATAGAGCAGAGCGCGCATCAGACGCACGAGTGTCGTCTTACCAACGCCATTTGGTCCGTAGAGGATGTTCAGGCCTTGGGCAAAGCCATCAAACCTTCCAAAGGGATCGGAGGGGAAACCTGGGGAGCGGTGAAGTTTAAGGCTTTTGAATTGGTAGCGACGCTTGGCCATCACCCTTCCTCCCGTTGTCGTACCATTGCCTCGAGCAGGCGCAGCGCAGAGCGACGAGCGTGCTCCTGGATCTGTTCTGGTTGTAGCTGCTCTTGGGTCAGAGCTCTAAAGCCCTGGGTGTTATAACTCTCTTGGTCCAACTGATGATACACTTCACCAATTGCCTTTTCTTCTGTTATCAGACGGGCAAGAATTCCATCGATTCCTCCGCTGGTAGCCAAACTCTCCAGATCCAAGGGGAGTGTGGTCGCATCGTCGCTCTTACGGACAAACACCTTTGTGCGGCCAACTTCCAAGAAGTAGCCCTCCTGGTCAGTCGTACCAACTACTTCATCAAGGACCACTGCATCATTGCGACTGCCAGTGAAGAGGAGATCGAGGTACAAATCTCCTTCATGGTCGGTCTCTGTTGCGAACGTGCGAATCTGAGCAGTAAGAACCTCTTGGATTGCTCGGGTATCTTGGTCGGCAGTAATGGGCACTTGTAGTTGCTCATATCGAACGGGGGAAAGTGGGATAAAGAGTGGTTCCTTGAAGCCGAGTGTCCCTTCCGTTTCCAGGATATACACACCATGGGCTCCTCGCTCAGCCGGATCGAGGGCAAAGGGTGATCCACAGTAAAAGGCCTTATTTTCGCTCACAAAACCGGGTTTATGGATATGGCCCAGCACCCACAGGTCAATACCGCTGTGTAGGTAATCATTGGCGATAGTCGGAGCGTAGTCAGAGGATGAGACGGCAACGTCGGTGTGCAGAATTCCTACGGTAAGAAGGTTTTTATCGAAGATTTTAGCATCAAAGCGCTCAAAAGGGTTTTTTCGGTCATGACTGGAGGCAAAGGAGCGGCCGACAAAGCGTACGCCCTTGTGTTCATAGGTCTCCCATGATCCATCGCTGCCCAGAACCACGATATTCTCTTCTTCCTTGACGAGCCGGGGAAAGATTTGCCAGTCGTGGTTGCCTGCCACTGCAATGACCTTGATCGAAGCCTGGGCGAGCTCCTTCAGCCCCTCTACAAGCGGTCCATAGATGCCCATCCACGCGCGTTCATGTTCGATGATATCGCCGGCGAGCACCACCACATCCACTGCCTGTTCTTTGGCACATGCAACGACAGCAGCCCACCCTTCAAGGCTGCTGGGGCGATGCGTTGGCTTTCTTCCTAAATGGATGTCGCTGGTAGCCAGAACTCTCATAGGATGAGTATACCATAGAGCCAATGCCCTCTGATACCTCATAAATCGATATATATGCTCCCCCAGCGACTCTTTCATGAGTTTCTTTGGAAGACTTTCTTGACAATACGGCCAGCGGCTGACACGATTGGGTGGTTATTGTGATAGCCGAAGTGCTATCTGCATGCCTGCCAAGGAGGCTCTATGCTAAACATTCAACCTGTTACGACAAAACGAGAGTGGAAGGCCTTCTATGCCTTTCCCGACATCCTGTATGCAGATAATCCCTACTATGTACCGGCGATCAAGATGGATGAGAAGGGGATGTTCGACCCGAAGAAAAATCCTGCCCTGGAGTATGTGGAGACTATCGCGTACCTAGCCTACCGGGATGGCAAGGTCGTCGGACGCATCGCTGCTTTGATCAACCACAAGCTCAATGGGATGAAGGAGCGTAAGTACATACGCTTCAACCGGTGGGATGTCATCGATGATTTTGCAGTGAGCAAGGCCCTCTTTGATGCCATCATCGCTTGGGGACAAGAGCGAGGGATGGAGAACATGATCGGGCCGATCGGCTTCTCGGACTTGGATAAGCAAGGACTCTTGGTTGAGGGCTTTGATCAAATGAGCATGATCATCACCCTCTACAACCACCCCTACTATGCCGATCACTTAGAGGCCCTGGGCTTTGCCAAGGATGTGGATTGGCTTGAGTACAAGGTGTTTGTACCCAAAGAGATTGACCCACGCGTTGAGCGTATCTCTACCATCGCCCAAAAGCGGCATGGCTACCGCCTCTTGGAGTTCACCCACAAGAAGCAAGTCATCCCCTACGCAATCGACATGTTCCATATGTACAACGAGTCCTTCTCTGACCTCTACGGTTTTTGCCCCCTCACCGATGCGCAGATTGACCAAGCCGTCGACCAGTTCTTTGCCCTGGTGAGCCTGGACTACATCTACGTTGTCGTGGACGCTGAGGATAAGGTCATAGGGTTTGGCATCATGGCACCCTCCTTCTCGGACGCCATCAAGCGCTCCAAGGGTCAGATCTTCCCCTTTGGCATCCTTCGGCTACTCAAGGCCATGCGCCACCATACCGTATTGGATATGTACTTGATCGCCGTCAAGCCTGAGTATTTTGGTCGAGGCGTTGCTGCGGTCATCATGAATGAGGGGATCAAGCAGGCTATAGCCAATGGGGTTGAATATGCCGAAACGGGCCCCGAGTTGGAGCACAACGATAATGTGCGTACCCTCTGGGCGGGCTTTAAGACCGAGCAACATAAGAGAAGGCGCTGTTACATCAAGAGTATTTAAATCCAATACTCCCCTCCCAATCTTGGGAGGGGAAATCTGTTACCACTGGTATGCATCGCGTTCGGTGTAGTGGGTGTGTAGCAGCTGATGACTGAGATCGGAAAGCGGCTTATCCAAGAAGTTCGTATAGAGCTGTTGGATCGACGGGTTGTCATGGCTCTTACGAATGGGCTTGTGCCGATCCTCCTCGTAGATCGAAGCAATCCGTTTTGCCCGAATCTCTTCGGTGGAGGGAATGGGCTGGCCTCCCCCACCAATACAGCCGTCAGGGCAGGTCATCACTTCGATGAAGGTATAGGGACTATTTCCGTCCTTGATCTGATCAAGTAAGACCCGCGCATTGGCCAGGGTATTGGCTACCGCGACCTTCACTGTACTCTCACCAATGGTCAGTGCAGCTTCCCGAATTCCCTGACGCTCCCGCAGATCACTGAACTCCACGTCCACCAATTCATCTCCGGTGAGTGTCTCTACCGCTGTACGAAGAGCCGCTTCCATCACCCCGCCGCTGTTGGCGAAGATTACGGCCCCTCCGGTTGAAGCGCCAAGCGGATCGTCAAAGTCACTTCCCTCCAAGCGCTCAAAGTCCAGACCGATGCGTTTGAGCATCCGACTGAGCTCACGGGTGGTGAGCACCCAATCCACATCAGCGAAGCGCTCATCGCTACCAAGATTCATACGCTCCTTCCAGTAATCAAAGGCCCCGTCCATTTCACTGCGCCCCGCCTCGTACTTCTTTGCCGTACAGGGCATGATCGAGACTACGCGAACATTACGTGGATCGAGCTTTGCCTGCTCAGCGTAGAAGGTCTTGGCTACCGCGCCAAACATCTGCTGCGGTGACTTACACGAAGAGAGGTGTTGGGTTTGGTCGGGATAGAAGGTCTCAATGAACTTGATCCAGCCCGGACTACAGCTGGTGATCATTGGAAGTGGCTGGCTGTGGGTGAGTCGATGGATCAACTCATGGGCTTCCTCCATGATCGTCAGGTCAGCGGTAAACTGGGTGTCAAAGACCTTGTCAAATCCAAGGCGACGTAGGGCACTGACCATCTGCTCGGTCACCAACGCCCCTTCTCCCAATCCCATTGCCTCACCGAGGCCCACCCTGATTGCAGGGGCAGTCTGAACGAGGACTGTCAGATTAGGATCGGCGAGAGCGGCAAATACCTCATCCTCATGGCTGACCTCCACGATTGCCCCGGTCGGACAGACCAGGGCACATTGGCCGCAGTTGGTACACGGTGAGTTTGCCAAGCCCCCATCTAGGAAGGTGGTGACCTTGGTATTCAAACCTCGACCGGTCATCTGGATTGCACTGACTGTCTGCATCGACTCACAGACCTCCACACAGCGATTGCAGAGAATACAGGCATTGGGATCACGAATGAGGGAGGGTGATGAGGTGTCCTTCTCCTCAATCGTCGTCTTAGTGCGCCCAAAGCGACTCTCCCGCACTCCAAGGTCCAAGGCCATTTGTTGCAATTCACAGTTGAGGTTGCGGGTGCAGGTCGTACATAACAACGGGTGGTTGGCTAGCAGTAATTCAACGTTTATCTTTCGGGCATTGAGCACCCGAGGGGTACTGGTGTGAATCACCATGCCTTCGGTTGCAACATGCATACATGAACGTACCAGACGCGGAGATTCTTCGACCTCCACGACACAGACCCCACACGAGCCATAAGAGCTGACATCCTCGAGGTAACAGAGGGTTGGAATGGTAATATCGACCTTTTTGCATGCATCGATAATCTTCGTCCCCCTAGGGACAGTGACCATGCGATCGTCTATCGTTATGTTGATCATTGGCTTATCCATTGCTCACCTCCCCTTCAAGATTGACATCGCAGCGTAGGCATCGACTGGCCTCCATACGCGCTTGGCGTCCGGTGTACCCAAGGTTAACCTCAGCAAACGAGTTACGCCTCTCTCCTACCGGCAGTTGCCCTGCCTTGATCTGACGCCCTTCATGAGCGGTATCCCAGATTTCCTGACCATACGCAAAGTCGGTAAAGAGTGAAGGCAGTCGCACCTCCCCGGTAAGCCTACAATCGATGAGGTGGGCTACCTCCTTGGCATGACCCATTGCCTCAGCAGCCGTTGAGGGGCCACTGATGACGTCTCCGATCGCCCAAACACCAGGAATGCCGGTCGTGTAGGTATATCGGTCAACTTTCAGGTTTCCAGCTTCACTGATACCCAGTCCCTCCATCTCCAAGAGCGCCTTATCGACTCGTTCTCCGATTGCGATGATAACGCTCTTACAAGCGAGTACTCTCGTCCGATCGGTAGCAGTACGTCGTCTTCGCCCACTGACATCATAGGGGCCGAGTTCAAGTTCATTGACCTCAAGGCCACTGACCTTGCCGCTCTTAGTCCGCACTACCCGCTGAGGCGATACGTCAAAGTGGACGGCAACGCCTTCAGCAAAGAGTTCCTCGATCTCGCTGGTGTTCGCCGGCATCTCCTTGCGACCACGCCGATAGGCTATGGTCACCTCATGGCCTAGGCGCCACAACGATCGCGCAACATCGATGGCTACATTTCCTCCCCCGATGATCACCACTTCCTTACCGATGCCTAGCTCCTCTCCTTCAGCTTGTCTGCGCAGGATTTCAGTACCCTGGATGACTCCGCCTCCTTCGCTGTTCTCCAAGCTCAAATTCGCATGGTGATAGGCTCCAAGGGCAAGAATTGTTGCATCGTTGCTCTGTCTAAGTTGTTCAACGGTGAAGTCACGGCCAAGTTTTGTTTCAAAGACAAACTTGACTCCCAGGATGTCAAAGAGCTCTAGCTCCTTATCCAAGACATCACGAGGCAGCCGATAGGCAGGGATGCCGTAGCGCAGAACCCCACCAGCAGCCTTATGTTCATCGTAAATGGTGACTTCATGGCCGAGGCGCACGAGATAAAATGCTGCTGTAAGGCCTGCAGGACCTGCTCCTACAATGGCTATTTTCTTGCCGGTAGGCGGATGCTTTGCCTTCACCATCACCTGATAGACCTCTTGTTCTTGGCCCATCTTGTAGAGGGTGTCAGCAAGATAGCGGTGTAGCTCGCCTTGATGCACAGGGCTATCCAACTCCTCACGCCTGCAGCGCATCTGACAGTGGAAGTGACAGATCCGACCCAACGTTCCGGGAAGTGGATTGTCCTCCAATGTCGAGGTGAAAGCCTCTACGAGGCGGTTCTCCTTGAGCAACGTGATATAGGTAGGAATGCGCATCGTAAGTGGACAGCTGTTGGAGCAAAGCTCGGCGACCAGTGTCTCACAGGTTCCCGCTTCACACCGCCTGCGCTTGATGTGACTCTCATACTCCTCTGCAAAGTATTTGATCGTCGTTGCCACAGGATTCATCGCACTTTGACCCAACCCACAGAGGGCGGTGTCACTGATGTGGGTGCTCAACTCCTTCAATGTAATGAGATCTTTCTCACTGCCTTCCCCCTCACAGATACGGTCAAGGATTGCCAGAGCTTGGCTGAGTCCTTCTCGACACGGAGTACACTTGCCGCACGACTCTGCGGTGGTGAACTCGAGGAAATAGCGGGCAGAGTCGACCATACAGTTGTCATTATCCATGACCACCATACCGCCCGAGCCCATGATGGCCCCGATAGCCCCCAGACTCTCATAGTCGATCGTCGCCTCAAAGAGATGGGCTGGAATACAACCTCCGGAGGGCCCTCCACTTTGTACGGCTTTGACCGTCTTCTCTGGATTGCTCGGCCCCCCTCCTGCCTCATAGACCAATGTGGTCAATTTTTCGCCAAGGGGCAGTTCAACGAGGCCAGTATTCAGACTCTTTCCTACCAGGCTGAACACTTTAGTGCCCGGGCTGAGCTTGGTGCCAATGCGAGCAAACCAAGCGCTGCCCTTACCGATGATCAGAGGAACGTTACACCACGTCTCCATGTTGTTGATCGTTGTAGGCTTGCCCAGGTATCCTCTCTTTGAAGGGAACGGTGGCTTGACCCGTGGGCGCCCTGCGTGCCCTTCCAACGAGGCGATGAGAGCGGTCTCCTCGCCACAGACAAAGGCCCCTGCCCCTTCAACGACCGAAAGGTCGAAATTGAAGTGGGTGCCCAGGATATGGGTACCGAGCAATTTTTCTGCATACGCTTGCTCAATTGCCTTATTCAAGCGTTTAACGGCGAGGGGATATTCAGCCCGCACATAGATGATTCCTTCCTTGGCACTGGTCGCATAGGCTGCGATCAGCATCCCTTCAATGAGGGAGTGAGGATCGCTTTCCATCTCGTTGCGGTTCATATACGCCCCGGGATCTCCCTCATCGGCATTACAGATGAGAAACTTATCCTCACCACTCTCTCGAGCCATGAGGTCCCACTTCAAGCCAGTGGGGAATCCTGCTCCTCCCCGGCCTCTTAGACGCGAATCCTTGATCTCCTGGATTACTTCGCTGCGGCTCATCATGCCGATGATCTTTGCAAAGGGGCCATAGCCGCCCACAGCTACGTACTCGGCAATCGACTCAGGATCGATGATACCGGCGTTACGCAATACCAACTTCAACTGGGAGCGGAAGAAGTCCAGTTCATTCCATTCAGGAAGGGAGGCAAACCCTTCACCGTAGGTATGGTGGTGAAGATGGTGGTCCCATTCACTGATCTTGCAGTACGCCTTAGGCTCATGGTAGCTGCCCGTGAGCAGAGCCTTGATGATCGGCTCTACGTCGCCTGCACCAACTCGGTTGTACAGGACCATTGGCATCTCCTCTGCCAAAGCCATGACCAACGGCTCCTCACTACAGTTTCCAAAACATCCTACCGAGCGCAGCTGGATATCCAGTTTTTGTTCATCAATGAGGGACTTGAAGCGCTCAAAGAGCATCTCTCCCCCGCTTCCGATCCCACACGTTCCCATGCCGATGGCAATTGCCGGCATCTTTGTATAGAGAGTCTCCTCTCCGGCTCGTCGTAGATGATCAAGTACGTTCTGCATCGTCCACCCCCCTCTCTTGCAGTGCTTTGACCAGCTCAACCATCTGGACCTCAGTCACCTTGGAGTGGATGACCTCATCGATGGCGATTACCGGAGCTAGGGCACATTGGCCAAAACATGCCACCGTCTGGACGGTGAACCGGTAGTCGGCTGTGGTCACCGACCCATCTTCGCCAAGTTCTACACCCAAATGGGTCAATACTTTTTCAAGAAGTGGTTTGGATCCACGGGTGTGACAGGCGGTTCCTCTGCAGACCGTGATGACATGTTCGCCTTGTGGAGTAATATTAAAGAATGCATAGAAGGTGGCCACGGAGTAGACTTGGGAGAGTGGTAGACCGAGCAGCTTTGCTACATGGACAAGCTCCTCGGCCCTCAGATAGTTGTGGTCACTGGTTCGTTGTACATCTTCGAGGATGGAGAGCAGCGCCCCGCGCTGCTGCCGCCTTGCCTCGACGATGGTCTGTATCGCCTGCAATCGGTCGTTCATGAGGACCTCCTTTGTAAAAGAACTATGGTATGCATCCGAAGATGCGAATATGTTCCAAGGAGCTGTCATGGCCATGGTATCACCGCAGTAGTGGAGAACGCAAGGAAGAATTTCCAATGTTGCACTTATGATTTTGCTAATTAATATTCCTATATTGGATTTAATATGCTTTACAAGAACATATTCAAGCAACCAACCACACTAAGGGGTCTCTACATTGCTTCTGTCCGATCTCCTCACATACAAAATACTGCCACCTCCGATCAGGAAGTGGCAGCTCTTCAGGTATAAAAGATCTGTTATTAGGTGGTAGCCAACTCAATGGTCCAGGTTGACGTATATTGACCTGCAATGGCACTCGCATAGTCAGTCTCATTGATTGTGACACTGAAATTCTGGGTCTTGTAGGTCATTCCACTAGTAACAGAAACCGTTGTGAAATTAATCAGTTTAGCAGTATCGCTCTTTAAAACGTTCGTAGTAACTTGACCAACTTTGACAGAGAAACCGACTTTAGCAGAGTTTTCTGTCGATGTCATCGCACCTGCTGTCGCTCTGAGGGTGTAAGTACCAGCCTGGTTAGTTTTTACACTGACAGAAAGATTGCGAGAAGCACCATGCTCTCCACCTTCATTATCCAAGACCAGCCAAACGGGGTCAGTGGAGGTGCCTACGGCGCGAAGACTAGACCAGCTGGACGCTGAATTAACAGGCTGTTGTTGGACGTCATGCACGATGATTCCAGAGTCTTCTGCAACCCACGTTCCTACGTTGAAATCTGCGGTTGGAGTGGCTCCGAAGGCTACAAGACTGATCAGACTTACTACGATAGTCAAAGCAATATATCTTTTCATGTGCCACTTCTCCCCCATCAGAATTGTGCAAGTTCAATGGTAGTTTACAAAGTTATGTCACAATCGTCAATACCTTGTAAAATTGTTTAGTTTAATTTTGAGAATGTCTTATAAATCTTAGTCAAAACAATGCATTTGTCAGTATAAATGCGGTTATACCCTAAATGCTCAATAAAACAAGTATGTCATATGTGTGATATTTATTGCAAATTAATCACTGATATCTTCCCTATTGGATTGATAACCCATCCCTTTACCAAAGGACTTTCATTGCCTATCCTGAGACCAGGAGGATGCTATGAAAAGCTATCGAAAAGAATGTAAGCCGCAATTGATTTTTTCCCCTGCCAAAACTTCATTGTTGGGAGTGTAGCGAACAAGTTGCTCGCTACCCCCCCCTCGTCTTTGAATACCAGCTTACCCTCCTTTTCCGTCGTCACTCTGGCCTCAAGCCATTAGGTCCAACAGGATGTCCTCGAGGGTCTGCTCATGGAAGATCTGGTCATATCCATCCTCCCTGTACGTGGTGGAACACAGTCGCTTGAGCAGAAACGGGCTGTCCACCAGAGCTATATATCGCTTGAGAAGCGTGTAGTGGAACTGTTGCAGCGTCTCCTCGATATGGCTGGGAATTCCCAGATCCTCCACCAGGCTCACCATTGGTAATC
>Ga0265293_10012346_pt1 | contig 11358 bp, 8 predicted proteins | sample Munlanlewell138R_FD_192505 | JGI IMG/M metagenome (GOLD analysis project Ga0265293, IMG submission 192505) | Leachate microbial communities from a municipal landfill in Southern Ontario, Canada - Leachate well 138R | ecosystem: Engineered > Solid waste > Landfill > Unclassified | place: Canada... | reverse complement strand
GAGTTGGTTCCTTAAGGAGTACCTCCTCTGGTAGCCCAATATCTTTTTCAACAGTTCTATCCCAGATAACACCAAAGAGGTCTTTAAATCTATGCCCCTCTAATTCATCAAAAAAACCGATGTCGCTGCCTACTTCAGTAAAGTGATTATCAAGTTCTCCTTCCCAATCTGGACCATAGTGTTCTTCTAACTTCTCTATTGCTTCATATGTAAATCTAAATGACCATGGAACATAAGGTGGCCTTTTTCCATCTAAGACCATCTTAACTACTTCTCGTTTTCGCATTGCCATGATTGACCTCCTACCTTCACCTGTAACCAGTATAAGGAGTTTTTCTCAGAGAGTGTGAGCACTGTATCTGCTATTAATGTGGAGAAATCTGTTGTTTTCGATAGGCAGAAGGACTCATTTCGCTCTCTTGTCGAAAAACCCTAGAAAAATACTGCGGGTCTGAAAATCCAATTGCAGAAGCTACCTCAGCGATAGTCATATACTGATAATGGGAGAGAAGGAATCTAGCCTGCTCCATCTTTAGCCGTCTGACTAAAGCAGAATAACTAATACCATAACGCTCTTTGACTAAATGAGAAAGGCGGGATGCAGAGAGATTCATCACTGAAGAAGCCCTTGCCAGAGGAATTACCTCATCAATATGTTGTTGAATATATCCGGAAAGTCTTGAAGGAACGTCGATACCCGAATGATCAATCATATTCTCAGAAGTAAGTAAATCCATCAAATCAGAGAACATCTCTATAATTTGCATCAGATGAGATTGAACAATCAACGGTTGCGTAACAAAGATATCTTCGAGCCTCTCTTCATAACGAGAGTTCCAACGACTACTCCAATAGACAACCGGAAGCTCATTAGTCCTAATCTGTCCAATCATGGCATACCCGAGCAGGTTCCCCTGCTGTATAATCGGCTTTACTACCTCAACCATCCCCGCATGGCAGGTATAAACAACTAACTTCTTTCTTTGGTATGCTAAGATTCTTCCTGCCCTATCCTCATCATAACAGGCAGCTGCTCCACCCGGACACATCCTAATTGATTGGCAATACCTACAGTTACCCGCATTATTACCTACTTTTAACTCCCTCCCATCAGGAGCGAAAAAAGCAATCCTTATTCCAAAGAGAGCATGGAAGTTATTGAATATGCGCTGCACATCTTCATGAAAAAGAAATGATAGACTCATCTTAGGAAAACCTCTTCTTGTACTCTGTAGGACTCATTCCAGTAGTCTTCTTAAAAACAGTGCTAAAATAGGAAGCATTATCATATCCAACTTTTAGCCCAATCTCATAACTTCTTTCATCGGTATAAAGAATCAGATCTTTGGCTTTGTTAATCCTCAGATCTGTAAGATAACGATTGAAAGTCTTCCCAGTTTGTTGCTTAAAGATAACCGCAAAATAGCAACGACTCATCCCGGCCGATGTGGAAACATCATCAAGACTTAAGGAACTATCTTGGTAATTTTTCTTCACATATCCGATCGCTTGATCCAAGATCTGAGAAGCATGATAATCCCTGCGCAAAGCGATATACTCTGTAATGCGGATAAGCCTTTCGATAAATTGCTTGGAAAATCCTGTCACTGTCTGGTTCTTACCCAGCTGTTCCCACTCAGAAAGAGGATTGTCGAAAACCTCATCTATAGAAAACCCCCGTTCGCTCAAAATCTGGATAATCTGATGCAAAACATCAGCCGATAACCAATGGAAAGTCCGCTTAGGATCTTCGCTACTGAGCAAATTCTCCTTGATTACGAGAAACTCACGTCGCACGTCTGCAATATTACCAGCTTTCATCGCCTGCATGAGTGGTTCGGTATCGGGAAGATACTGCCCCCCTCCAGATGAGGAGCTTCGATACACTTCGTAATCTTTTGTATGATATATAGCATTGCCACCCTTCATGAACTTCAACTCTAGAGCGTCTTGGGCATCATGAAAACAAACATGCAAATCATTCAAAGAAGAGACGGGGTTACTCACCCCGATTGTTACGGTGAATCCTAGCGTCTCAGTCTTCCCCTGTATTAATTGGATCCCTCTTTGTAACTTCTCCTTTAACTCTCTTTTTGAACTTCCTGATAAGCAAATCTCATACGATGAGAGAGATTCACTTATCCTATAGACTGACTTAGCATCAAAGACATCGGCAAGATGGTAAAATGCCCTGCGATGCAGGTCCATATCTTGCTCAAAACGTTCACCCGCTATGTGGTAATAGAGATCGATTTGAAAACTTAAGATATAGAACCAACGCTGAAATATCTCCTCGCTACGACTCAAAGGATTCTGTTGTATTTGAACAGGACTCTCGTTACCAAGGATTATCCCCTGGAGGAACTGCCTAAGCTGAGCTTTCTTAGAGATCTGCAACGCAGATTGCTCTTCTTGACGCGTCTGAATCGATTCAATGATCTCCTTTAGTCGCTCCTGCAAATAAACTGGATCAATTGGTTTTAAAATATAATCTAACGCCCCAAGCTTTAACGCCTTCTGCACATACGAAAACTCATCATGGCCGCTAATGAAAATCACAGAACAGAGCGGACAGATCTGCTTAGCCTCTTGCATCATTTCAAGACCATTTTTATTGGGCATCTTAATATCGGATATAATGATATGAGGCTTGAACTCCCTAATCATCTCCAAGGCCTCTTTTCCATCAGTAGCCTCAGCACAGATTTTAGCCCCAAGTGCCCCCCAATCAATATGTTCACGCAAGCCGCGCTTTATAATCGGTTCATCATCAGCTAATAATATTTTGATCATACATCCTCTCGAATTGGTATCTTATACATCACAACCGTCCCCTCATCTTCTTCACTGTGAATCGTCAGCCCATATGCCTCCCCATAATAAATTTGAATCCGATCATGAACATTCTTCAATCCATATACCGTACTCTCCTTTTTTTCAACAGAACCAGAAAGTTCGGCTTTTACCTCTAGTAATCGAGTAGCAGTCATCCCTTTTCCATTATCGGAAATCTCAATTATCATCTTATCATGAATTTTTCTAGCACGTATTTGAATATTGCCCTTCCCCCCAGAACGCTTAATTCCATGGTAGAGAGCATTTTCGACTACAGGTTGTAAAATGAGTTTTATAACAGGAATAGCAAGAACTTTAGGATCTATATCAAATTCATAAGTAAAGGAGTCAGCGAAACGAACTTTTTGGATGGTAAGGTAACTTTTCACATGGTCAAGCTCCTCTTGCATAGAGATGAAATCATGCCCTTTACTAATACCAATTCTAAACAGAGTAGTAAGCGCACTCACCAACTTGAGCACATCTTCATTACGCTTTTCTCTTGCAAGCCAATTTATTGAATCTAGAGTGTTATAGAGAAAATGGGGATTTACCTGAGCTTGCAGTGCTCGAAGTTCTGATTTCCTCAGTTTTACCTCTTCTTCATGCATTTCAACAAGTAACCGTTGTATCCGCGTTACCATTTGGTTAAAACTTATTCCCAACGCACCAAACTCATCTGAAGGAAGATTCTCTATCCTAGCTGATAAATCACCGGTCTCTACTTGTCTCATAACCGCACTAAGTTCTTGAACGGGCCTTGCAATATTCTTAGAAAGTACTGACGCTGTTATAGTGGCAACTAAGATTGTTCCAGAGATGAGGATAAGGAGAACCATTCCAAGCTGTTTACTCTCGCGGGTGAGCTCTTCAAGTGATATGACCGCTGCTAATTTAACCCCAGAAAGCTCAAGATCTCTAATAAGAACCAGCTCTTTGTTCTGGTTGAGCAATTTCTCTTCAATCTCCCTCATATTCGCAAGTCGTACCAGATAATTCGAATCAGGGATGCGTTCATCGGAACTGGTGAACCCAGATCTACTATATTGAACGAATAGATACCCGAAATCTCCCAATCGATTGCCTAATAAATCTTTCACTACCTGTTCCCGTAACTCAAGTACCACAATCCCTAGCCTTGCCGTTGAAGTGGCATCTTCCACCGGCGTGGTAATCGTTATAAAGTTTTCAGTATCATCATCAAAGAGGTAGGACCCCATATGGAGAGGGAGATAGTTTGGAGAGAAGGCCCTCTGTAGAGCTTCTCTATACCAATAAGTCTTTCGATAATCATGAGATCGGAGAGGCTTTTGAGAATCTATGATATTCTGACCATTTTCTCCGAGAACGGCGATGCCATAGAGATCTTTACGATATTTAAAAATATTGAGGAGCTCTCGTCCTGACTCGATTTTTTGGTGATACTGCTCATTATCTAAGAAGAAAGTTTCCTGCAGAGCCTCTTGTATAATAGCATTCTCAGAGATGGTAGCAAGAAATGAGATATATTCTTTAAAGAGAGAATTAAGATCTTCTTGAGTTCTATCTATAATCATCTCGGCATTTTTCTGCGCGCTGCGCACGAGAATCCGATTAGAAAGTTGAATTGAGAAAGAGAACAGAAGTAACAATGGAATAACAGAAAGGAGCAAATAACTTACGATAAGTTTAGTCCTAAAGTGTTGATCTTGGTACCACTGCCTGATAGATTTCATTGTTTTTCATTATAGGATTTCTTGTATGGGGTTGCAAGAAATCTTTCCCGATTCAAAACATATGAAAATATTTTCAAAAGATATCACATTGTAAAACCTATGGTCAAATCCTACAATAAGTTATATTCAAATAAAGGAGTTTATCATGAAGAAATTACTAATGGTATTATTGGCATTATTGATTGTTTCCCCATTTGTAGTATTTGCAGGTGGAGCGGTTGAAAAGGAAGCCCCAGCAGTGAAGATGGGTTACACTATTATGGATCTTGCTAACCCATACTTCGTCGCAGTCGCTAATGGTGTGAGAGACCGCGCTGCAGAACTTGGGGTCAACATTACCATCCACGATGCTAAATCAGACGCAGCTGCTCAAGTAACAGCAATTGAGAATTTCATTGCCCAGAGAATGGATGCAATTATCGTTAGCCCAATCGATCCTAAAGCGTTAGAGCATATGGTAGATTTTGCTCATGATGCTGACATCCCGTTTATTAACCCTCATCAGTTAATCCTTGGAAACGATGCGAATATTAACCTCAATGATTTTGATTACGGCTATTCGGGTGGAACAATTGCAGGTGAATTCATCGTTAACGAACTTGGCGGTGTCGCAGAGGTAGCCATCCTTGGATTCCCACAGATGGAAGCACTTATCGAAAGAGCTAATGGCATTAAAGCAGGTATTCTGGCAAAAGCTCCCAATGCAAAAATTGTAGCAGAAGTATCAGCAAACACCCCAGAACAGGGAATGCGTGCTGCAGAGACTATTATGCAGGCCCATCCTAATGTTAAGGTAATATGTGGTACCAATGATGCTGGAGCTCTCGGAGCTATGGAAGCAGTAAAAGCTATGGGCCTTGATTCAAAAGATTTTGGAGTATTCGGCCTTGATGCAACTGGCGAAGCTATCGATAAGATGAAAGAAGCTGGAAGTATCTACAGAGGTACTGTAGACATTGATCCATACGGAACAGGAAAACTTATCATCGACGTTGCTCTTCAAGTAATCGAAGATGGACCTATTGCTGATATGGTCAAAATTCCAATGATTCCTGTAACAAGTGCTAATCTTGATCTGTACTAAAATTAGCTTATAACTTATACCGGATACAGTTGTATCCGGTATCTATATCAGAAGATAAGAGTGAAGGAGCTTTGAGGTGAAAGAACCGTCTGTTCTTCTAGAATTAGAAAATATCACAAAACATTATCCCGGTGTTACCGCACTTGATCATGTTTCACTCTCCTTTGATACTGGCGAGATCCATGCTATATGTGGAGAAAATGGTGCAGGTAAATCTACCTTAATCAAGATTGTTACTGGCGCAATCCAACCCACCTCAGGGGTGATTCGTTACCTCGGTGAAGAGATTAGACACCAAAATCCTATTACATCAATGGCTAAAGGAATTGGTTGCATCTATCAGGAATTTAATTTAATTCCTCACCTCTCTGTTGCAGAAAATATCTTCTTTGGAAGAGAACCAAAAAAACATGGGTTTGTAGATTTTGCTAAAATGCAAGAACAATCTGTTAAAATTATACAGGAACTTGGACTCGATATTGACCCCAATATGTTGGTAGAAGAACTAACTGTTGGATTCCAACAAATCGTTGAAATTGCAAAAGCATTATCGCAAGACGTTCGTGTCCTTATAATGGATGAACCCTCTGCATCACTTACTACCAATGAACTTGAATATCTATTCGCTATAGTCAGAAAGCTTAAAAAGAAACATGTTACTGTAATCTATATCTCACACCGCCTCGAAGAGGTATTTCTCCTCTCAGACCGCGTCAGTGTCCTTCGAGATGGACTACATATTACAACCTTAAAAACTGCTGAAACAGATAGGAATGAACTAATACGTAATATGGTAGGAAGACCTCTTACAGATGAATTCCCTCATGAAGAGACCGAACTTGCAGAAGTTGCACTTGAAGTAAAGAATCTCTGTTCTTCCAAACTAAACGACATCAGTTTCAGTGTCAGAAAGGGGGAGATCCTTGGCCTTGCCGGGTTAGTCGGTGCCGGTAGAACAGAAGTTGCCAGAGCAATCTTTGGTGCTGATAAATTTGATTCCGGAGAGATATTGATCCATGGCAAACCTGTTACAATTAATAGCCCTGAAAAGGCCCTCAGCCTTGGTGTGGGGCTTATCCCTGAAGACCGAAAACAACATGGCATCCTCAGTGAATTAAGCATTAAACATAACATAACCTTTAGTTCACTCAAAAAATTTGTCAAAGGCCTTTTCATTACCAGTGCATTAGAAAAAAAAGAGGCCCAGGATATGAAAAATGCACTCAAGATAAAGGCTCCTAATCTAAATGTATTAGTAAAAGCTTTAAGCGGAGGGAACCAACAAAAAGTTGTTCTCTCAAAAATACTTCTTACTAACTCAGATATCATCATCTTCGATGAACCGACTCGTGGTATCGATGTCGGGACAAAAAAAGAATTTTATTACATCATGAAAGATCTTGCCAAAGCTGGCAAAGCCATCATCATGATCTCTTCAGAGATGCCTGAACTCATCGGCATGTCTGATCGAATCATAATTCTCTGCGAAGGATATTTAGTCAAAGAATTACACAAAGAAGAATATTCACAGGAAATAATCCTTGAATATGCTGCCGAAAGGAGATGTCATGCCTAGCAAATCAATTAACAAGCAATCTGTCGCACAACGAATCTCTAAATATGCCATACCTCTAGCCCTCGTTCTACTCGTCGTAATCTTCTCGATAACATCAGATGCATTTCTCACATCTAGAAATATCTTGAATATCCTCCGACAAGTATCTATCGTCGGAATCTGCGCAGTAGGAATGACTTTCGTCATTTTAACAGGAGGAATCGACCTCTCGGTTGGATCGGTAATTGGTGTATCTGTTGTCTCTTGTGCATCATTAATGGTAAGCGGTGTACATCCTGTCCTTGCTGTTATCATTTCCCTCCTAATTGGAGCAGTCATTGGACTAATCAATGGTATATTCATCAATGAAGTTGGCATCCCGCCACTGATTACTACTTTGGCAATGATGACTGCTTTAAGAGGTATCGCCTATAAAATTACAGCAGGTCTCCCCGTCTATGGATTTCCGAAGTCATTTGCAGTTATCGGTCAAGGCTATCTTGGGAAGGTTCCTGTGCCCGTGATTATCATGGTCATAGTCTTTATTATCGGGTACATATTAATCACCAAGACCCGCTTTGGGCGCTATGTCTATGGCCTTGGAGGGAATGAAGAGGCAACTAGACTTTCCGGAGTTAATGTCAAAAAAACTAAATATAAGATTTATATCCTCGAATCAGTGTTAGCTGCAGTAGCTGGTATCGTTCTACTTTCAAGAGTGAATAGTGGCCAACCAAAAGCCGGCGAAGGCTATGAGATGGATATTATTACAGCAGTCGTCTTGGGTGGAGTAAGTATCGCTGGAGGCACAGGTAAGATTACTGGAGTAATAACTGGTGTTTTCCTCATGGGTGTTCTCACAAACGGAATGATCCTGACTAATGTAGATGAATACACCCAGTGGATTGTAAAAGGTGCTGTTTTACTACTTGCAGTCAGCCTTGATCAAATCTCCCATAAACTGAAGAAATAATTGTAAGTAATAGATGTTATCAGCTGGTATAGTTTAAACTGTATCAGCTACTTTCTTTTCACCAAAAACGATTGTACAATAACCTCATGAGAAAAGGTAAATTAAGCTGGCTATTGGTACTTATTGTATTTCTTACACTACTTATTTTTACCACTTGCACAAAAAATCAGGTTAAATCGGTAAAAGGACTTAAAGTTGGCTACTCAGTCCAAGACCTAAGTAATCCCTACTTCCAAATATTGAGTAACGGCATGAAAGATCGCTCTCGAGAATTGGGTATCAATCTTACCATTGTTAATGCTGGGATGAACCCAGAAAAACAAGCCGAGGACCTCTTTGCCATGGTTGAAGCTGAATATGATATTATCATCTGTAGCCCAGTCCAACCCCAAAGTTGCATACCACCACTTTACGCAGCGAACACTGCCGGCATTCCTTTTATCAATCCCAATCAAACCATCCCTGGTAGTGATGCACATATTAATCTAGATGATTATGAGTTTGGTAAATTAGGAGGAATGATCGCTGGCCGTTGGATTGATGAACACTTCTCTGCACCAGTTAAAGCGCTCATCATAGGATATGACCAGATGATTGAACTCTCGCGCCGTGCTGAAGGGATAAAAGACGGTATTCTCATGACTGTTCCAGAGACCCAGATTGTAGACACCATCTCAGCGCTTACCCCTCTTTCGGGTATGGTAGAAACTGAAAAAGTATTAGACTACTGCGAAGATCTCATGGTGATAGCAGCTGTCAACGATGCCGCGGCTCTAGGAGCGATGGCTGCCGTTCTCAGTAGAGAAAACATCCATCCCGACTTCTGTATAGTAGGACTTGATGCAACTTCTGAATCATTAGAGCTAATTCAACAAGAAAATTCCATCTTTCGAGGTACTGTTGATATAAATCCCTATGAAACGGGAATTATTAGCATGAACACTGCAGTAGAGGTGTATCGGGATGGACCAATCAAAGAGGTGATTCCAATTCCCATGAAAGCCATCTACTGGGATGATTTTGAGTAGCTTAACTCACCTTATTGCTTATACTTTTATAATGATTTGTGAATTCTCCTGTTCCTTTTTATTCCTTATGCTTTTAAGAGAGCTTTGATTGCAAGAAAGCCAGCTATATAATAAGCAGATTGCCCATAGTGAATAGAAGCAGCTCCTAACACTCCGGCAATACTAAAACCCTACTTTATTTCTGCCGAGCAATTGTGCAAATAATCTGCTTTATTTTAAGGCTTACCTTAATTTTGCTCATTACGAATAAGGGGACTTAAATTTTTCAAGAAGCATTTCGTACACTTCTCCTACATGGTTGACAATTGACGCCATGCCGGCAATACTAAAATATGAATTTACTATTGCCAGTTTATTTATGTAAGGAAGTTCTCCATGTATATAACTAGAGCCATTGAAAAAACTATTTTGAATATATCCCAGACTTTTCCTGTGCTGCTGGTTACAGGACCACGGCAAGTAGGGAAAACTACTTTACTAAAACATCTTGCAACAGAAGATCGCAACTATGTAACACTCGACGATCCCATGGTACGGCAACTAGCGAAGAACGACCCTTCCCTATTTTTACAAAGATATGGAACTCCTCTACTCATTGACGAAATCCAATATGCCCCTGAAATTCTCCCTTACATCAAAATACATGTTGATGAAAGTGGGAGGAAAGGAGATTTTTGGCTGACAGGATCGCAAATGTTCCACATGATGCAACATGTTAGTGAATCGCTAGCTGGACGGGTGGGAATAGTAAACCTTCTAGGATTCTCATCCAGAGAGATTCAAGGTATTCCATCCGAACCTTTCTCTGTAGATAGTACTACTTTACGTGCACAAATATCCCAATCTCGCCGTATGAGCCTGATGGAGATCTATCAAAGAATCTTCATTGGTGGAATGCCCGCACTTCATACCATAGCGGAGATGAACCAAGAAACATTTTTTGCCTCGTATGTGGGAACATACCTTCAACGTGATATCCGTGAATTAACGCAAATTGCCGATGAGATGAAATTCCTGACATTTATGACTGCGGTTGCTGCAAGAACCGCAAAACCTGTAATTTACGAAGAAATCGCCCGAGATGTGGGAATCAGTTCCCCCACAGTCAAGCATTGGTTATCTATCCTAGTGTCGTCACACATAGTGGCACTTGTGCAACCATATGCAAACAACATGCTTAAACGGGTGGTAAAAAACCCACTCTTGCACTTCCTAGACACCGGACTATGCGCATATCTGCTCAAGTGGAGCAGTGCCGAGACATTAGAGAGGGGAATAATGTCGGGTCCTTTTTTTGAAAGTTGGGTTTTTTCCGAGATCTATAAAAGTTATTTAAATGATGGTAAAAAACCGCCCATCTTCTATTATCGCGACAGAGATCAGAAAGAAATTGACCTACTCATTGAGCAAAACGGAAAACTACATCCGATAGAGATCAAGAAATCAACAAATCCAAGTAAACAGGCTATGCGCCATTTCTCTGTTCTCAATCTAGCGACCAAATCTGGACAAGGATTGAATAATATAGAGATTGGCGAAGGAGCTGTCATTTGCTTAATTGAGGATCTCCTCCCAATCGATACTAGAAACTGGTATGTCCCTGCTTGGTTAATTTAATGGTGTAACAAAGACTTTAAGAAGAATATTACCTGACTAGCGTACTCAGTAGAGAGAACCTGTAATCAGGCTGATTCTCCATACAAGCCAATGTTAAACAGATAGCATGCTTATTGCTTATACCCTTGAAATGATTCGTGAATTCTTCTGTTCCTTTTTATTCCTTGTGCTTTTAAGAGAGCTTTGGTTGCAGAAACCGCTGCAGGAGATCCAGCCATATAATAATAAGCAGATTGTCCATATTGGGCATTAGCGGCTTTTATCGCCTCTTTGAACTCTTCACGGTGGGCTACATAGGTAAGCTTTATCTGATCATTCTCTTTCTGAAGTTCTTTGAACTCATCAGCGAAGAGATAGTAATCAGGCGAACTGTGAATCAGATGAATCGGCCGGGCAGTGTCATCTTTGAGTGCATAAAGCATTGAACGCATGGGAGTGATTCCTATTCCTGTGGCGAGCATAATGATGGGACTGGTAGTATCCCGTACAACAAACCAACCACCTGGCCCGCGTAGTTTGACAATCTCCCCCTCTTCCATATCTAAAAGGGC
>Ga0265293_10012343_pt1 | contig 11360 bp, 5 predicted proteins | sample Munlanlewell138R_FD_192505 | JGI IMG/M metagenome (GOLD analysis project Ga0265293, IMG submission 192505) | Leachate microbial communities from a municipal landfill in Southern Ontario, Canada - Leachate well 138R | ecosystem: Engineered > Solid waste > Landfill > Unclassified | place: Canada... | reverse complement strand
TCGCAAGGCTATGCTGGCCTCATTGGTACCAGCTGTAGCTCTTACTACCTCAGGCTTCAGCTACGCGCAACCAGCGCTTGAAGAAATTATCGTGACTGCGCAGAAAAGAGCTGAGAACCTTCAGGATGTCGCCATCTCAGTTGTGGCTCTAGCCGGTGACGAGCTGAGAGACGCCGGTATTGACACGCAAAAAATGCTCGCGATGGTTACTCCCAACGTAGCTGTCAATGCCAACGCCAACTTTATCGCTCCTTACATTCGCGGCGTTGGCACCCAATACGCCAACCCCGGGCTCGAACCCTCGGTAGCTTCGTACTTTAACGACGTCTATATGTCACGCGCCTCCGCTGGGTTTATGAACTTCCACGATATAGAGCGGGTGGAAGTGCTGAAAGGGCCCCAGGGCACTCTGTATGGACGCAACACCACAGGCGGTGCGATACGTGTCATCACCAAAGATCCCACTGATCACTTTGAAGCCGGCATAGGCCTGACAGCGGGCAACTACGACAAGCTTGGCGCAGACTTCTACGTATCCGGGCCATTCAGCGAGAATGTAAGGGGTCGTTTGTCCGGACAGTGGGATAGCCATGACGGCTGGGTGAAAAATACTGTCGGCGGGCCTGATCTGCAGGACCGGAACCTTGGCTTCCTCCACGGTAAGCTTCAGTGGGATGCCTCCGACAGATTGACCATCAACCTTGCTGCGGATTACACAAGAAAGCGGGACCACGAAGGTCAAGCATTTACTCCCCTGTTTAAGGGACTGCCTGAGCAAGTAGCCATTGCATTTGGCGGCGACGTCGACACAGGCCACCACAGGTTCTCCGGCAACTTCGACCATGAGTTTCAGTTCGACGCAGGCGGCGGACAAGTTCGTGCCGACTACCAGTTCGACAACTTCACCTTTTCTTCTATCACCGGGTACCGCTACACTAAATTCCGCGGCTTTGCTGATCTCGATGGCTCATCAGCACCTCTGTTCGACTCTACAACAGAACTGGAGAGAACAGAAGATTATAGCCAGGAGTTCCAGCTTGTCTCCGATCACGACGGCCCGTGGAATTGGGTAGCAGGTGTTTTCTACTTTGTGGAAAGAGCCGACGCTAACTTTGGTATGGGCGGCCTCTTTATTGAGGCAGACCTGGGCTTCCCCAATGCCTTTATCGGCGGCGTCGGCGAAGTTGAGGTTGAATCTTTTGCACCTTATGGCCAAATTTCCTACGAAATCACCGATCAATGGGAAGTAATGCTTGGCTTAAGGTATACCGATGAGAGCAAAAAAGTACAAAACAACTTCTATGTTTCAAGCTTGAGGAATAGTGGGCGCCCAGACCACCCCTATCTTTCCGTTATCTCAGGTCCAAAACAAAGAACCTCTTTCGAAGAAGTTTCTCCGAAGATTCAGCTCACCTGGCGGCCCAACGATAACGTGATGCTGTATGCCATGTATCAGGAAGGCTTCAAAAGCGGTGGATTTAATATGCCACACCCCTCTCCCCTCCCAGTAGCCGGGGTAGAGAGCGAAATCCTCAAGTCTTATGAGATCGGCTGGAAAACCGAATTCAGCAGACTGCGCTTCAACGGTGCTCTATTCCATTACAAACTTGATGACTTGCAACTGCAAGTGACAGACTTGAGTGCTGGAGGCATCACCAGTATCCGCAATGCGGGTAGTGCCACAGTGGACGGTATCGAGTTCGACTTGACCTACGCTGCTACTGATCACCTGCAACTTGGCGCTGGTATGGGCTGGCAGGACTCAGAGTTTGGCTCTGTACCCAATGGTCAATACTTTGTCCCTTGCGCCCAAGTACCTCAGTATGTAAACAAGGGCTATACCCCCATCTCCACAACCTGTCAGGACTTGGGTGGACTCGGCCTGGAAGAGCTGGTGGGCAACCTCAAAGGTAACAGCCTGCCCCAGGCACCAGACCTTACCGGCTACTTAAGGGGCTCATATACCCAGCCTCTTGACCATAGAGGAACACTGGTCTACAACATTGTGGCAAGTTATTCCGACAGTTTTTCATGGACATCTGACAACCTCTTCAAAGAGCCATCAAAGACTATGGTCAATGCCAATATTACTTGGACTTCCAGTGATGAGCAGTTCAATGTAAGCGTCTTTGGCACCAACTTGACTGACAAAGATCACCATACCCACAAATCACCCTTTGGCACAACCGGTGGCTGGCAAGTGCCTGGACCACCCCGTATGTACGGTGTACGTCTTGGTGTGAACTTTTAAAGTAGTTGGCTGAGTTTTACTCAGTGGAAACCCGGTTAACCTGTCTGGTTAACCGGGTTTTTTTACTATATTCTTAAGCCCGTCGAACCTTCTTTACAATCATTCACGAACAGACACTCAGTGCAGGGTGGCTCAATACGTCCCTTAAGAGACTCACTTAGGGATCGCGAAAACTGGTCTTGCACTGTTGCTGTATCTCACCTTTGCCCCTGTCCAGGGCATCCTTAAACCCTAGTAGTGTTTAAATCGTTCGTACTTTTTGCCATGACGCTTTTCACGCTAACGGTTGAGCCTCCATATCTTGCTGTATAGAGCAGCCCAATACTTGACACACATTACATCAAGTGTACTCTTGCACTGAAAACATAAAAATATGAGTAACAATCAGCACCGACTAAAGGCCTTTGATAAATACGAAAATGCAATTAAATTGACCTCTTGGAGGAAAAAATGAGCTTTACGCCAAACCTAGAAAATATTAGAGAACGTTGCGAAAAAGAAGCAACTCGCACAGTTCCACCCAATAACTTCCCTCATCTCCCAAGAATTCCTGCTGGGCGCTATATTTCTGAAGAGTTTGAAGCCCTTGAGAATAAATATCTCTGGCGGCGCAACTGGCTCTGTGCAGGACGCGAGTCCGACCTTCCAGAACAGGGCAGCTACCGTTTATTTCGTAAGCTTGGACCTACAATAGTACTCGTTCGTGGAAAAGATAATTGCATCCGAGCTTTTTACAACACATGCCGTCATCGCGGTGCGCCTATTGTCCGCGACGAATCGGGGCGAACCAATCTTCTGCGTTGCCAATTTCACAGCTGGTCCTATAGCCTTGATGGAAAATTAATCGGTGTCCCGGATGAAGGTGATTTCACTTGCTTTGACCGCAATGAAAACAGCTTGATCTCAGTACGTTGTGAGGTCTGGGACGGTTGGATTTTCATCAACCTGGACAACAATGCTCTAGCATTGCATAAGGAGCTGGGCACATTACCCCAGCAGCTTGAATCACTTGGCATGAGCGACTTGAGAGTGATCGACAAGCGCTCTTATATCGTACAGTGTAACTGGAAAACTACGGTAGACGCATTTCTCGAAGTTTACCACCTCAAGACCATTCATCCGGAGACAGCAAATGCAGCTCTGGATCACAAACTTTCCACCATTGAGCTTCTTCAAGGTGGACATGCCTGGAATGCTGTTGGTCGACGTGAAGCGCTCTCTAATACAATCGGGGATAAAACAGGAAAACCGGATATACCTTCATTAGCTGAAGTATTTCGCCAATATGGGTTTACTTACAGTCTTTTTCCTAACATTGTTGCACCCATTGACCCTGTAGGGTTTCCATGGTTGGTAATCTGGCCACAAGGCATAAAGCAGTGCGAAATTGAAGTTTACTTTATAGGCCCTGACTGGGGTGGCGGCCCACAACCAACCTTCTACGAACAGTACTTCGCCTTTTTTGAAAAGCTTGTTGGAGAGGATATTAAAAATCTAGCCCCCATACAGGAGTCTCTTGAGTCGGGTGCTTACACAGGATCACTTGTAAATTATCAGGAACGACGTATCTACTGGTTCAATGAAGAGATTGATCGACGTATTGGTGTAGAGCGGATTCCATCAGGAATGCGGGTATCGCAAGTCCTCACTCCTGAAACTGAATATATTGACTAATCTCAGGGTGGCCGCCCGCTAAGGTGTCGGCGGTCACCCTCCAGCCAAGCTCCCATCTACAGAATAGTAAGCATAGATACTACAGTAGTACGACATCCTCAGCATCGATCCTCACGATGAGGCAACATCATAAAGTGCTAGCTTATTAGGCACTATTATCTCGCCCCCTCTAACAGCCCCCCCATCTGCTCAGCTACTTTTGTTAAACAATAGCGGGTAAAAAATACACCCCCAAAAGCCGTTTTAACATCTGTCTGATCATCAGCATTACTAACGGCATTCAACATAGAGATACTGGTTATCGCGCCACGAAGATATCTCCATAACAGCCAATACTGCAACCTTTCTTCTGAAATATTAGGGCCACCGGCAGCACGATATTCAGCCATAAAATCTTCCCATGGCATAATTTCTTCAACTTCCTCACGGCAGTAGGCCAGATCTTCAGCAGGATCTCCTATATGCCATGTTTCCCAATCAAGAAGAGCTGTAGCGTGACCACTGTCGAATAATAAATTGCGCAGTGAACAATCTCCATGAACAATCACTGCTGCAGTATCGTCGCGAGGAATATGTAATCGCATCCAGGCCAGCCCACCAGCGATCACAGAATTAGGCACTTCTCGACGACGCATCCACTGTTGCTCAAAGCGGTCCAGGAGTCCTTCAATGTGATCCGCAACACTGATATCAGACTGAGTAATACCCGCAGCGGCAGGCTCTACGCGATGAACCTGAGCCATGATACGAGCAAGCTGCAACATATGGCCAACCATATCACCGCTCTGAATATTTGCCCGGTAATCAGTAGGTGACTCTCCACTTACGAACTCAAGGGCCAAGGCGGGACCGCCAAAATGGCTTGGATCTGTCTCGACCCATAGTGGTTGAGCAACGGGGATACCTGCCTCATGCATTGCTTTGAGTACCCCATACTCATCAACTACAGAGCTTTCTAATGGCCCCCCAGGAAGGTCGTGACGAATAACAATCGTGTCTGCTGGGCGACCGGAACCCGCCAGCTGAACGATAAACACATCCTTCGAGTACCCCCCTAAAGGACTACCGATGTCAACTACAGACAAGGGTAGGCCGTCAACAGCATGGCGCTGCAAATAGGCTTCTATTTTCTGGACAGTAACAAACTCATCGCTCTTTGAGTTTTCATTTTTGACCATCGCCTCTTCGCATATACCGATAGCCTTTAGAAATTGGTGTTCAGACTGGACAATTTTCTGTAGCGCAGAAACTGCTTGTGTTCTTTCTTTCCCGGTTAGCTCTGGCAATAACTTGATTGTACTGGCAACACTATTTTCAAGTTTCTCACAGTTATTGTGATCAGCCGATTTTTCAATTATTTTGGCATCTATCAATTGACTAAGTAACTTTAGCCCATCCGCACTACCCTCTTCCCGATGAACTAGCGCATCATGTAAAGCCCCGTCACGGGCGATCAAATGATCAAGGAGTGACATCGCCATATCAAGAACTCCTCTTGCTCGGTCAGATGTCAATTCAGGCCCCAAGACAGTGGGCAATTCACTACGCAATACGCGTAGGTAGTCTACAGCCACCGGCTCTCCTAAAGGGCCACAGGCTAAGTGCAGATCATTCATTTCCAGAATCTCTTACAATAATCAGGCCATGCGTAGTCCTGACAGCCTCCATAACCAGAGAGGTCATCCAGGCGCCAGTCAGTTAGACCAAACCACGAATTCAAATTTGGCCAGAAATGCATATTAAAGCTAGTTCTTACTATGCCTTCAAGACGGTGCTGATCACCATCATCATCCATGAAATCCACCAGAATTTTTTTAGGTGCCAAACGATTCAACGGATCACGTTCCGTATGTTTTGACATACTAACTATTTTTTTTAATTTATTTTTACGCATTACCCAGCCATCAAAAAAAAGATCCTCACGTGTTTGTGGATAAGCTCCTGACCAAACCACATCTCCAGATGGGTCGTCACCGCCACTTAAGTTAAAAGCTGCTTCGCCATTACCAACAACCCCATACAGCCATCCAATTGGCGGATGAGCTAGATGTTGCTCACCGCGCGGCTCACCCCAGGAGCGGTCACGAAATGAAGGTCCATCGACTTGAATACGATCACCATCAATTTCAATCCAGCCCTTTGTCCAGGTGGCCTGCTCAAAGTGCTTTTCGTTGGAACGCATAACAGGATGAAAATGCCCGCGCACGGTAAGCTCTGCAGAAACATCCATACCTGGCGGATTGTAACGAATGTAGATCAGCTCAAAAGGTTTAACAATCTCAAACTCTAGACCTACTTCAGGCACACTAATAGTAGAGCCTGAAAATCTTGGCTCTGGTAAATATAATTGAAAGTTAAGATGGTCCGCTAGTATTTGAGGGTTTTTATGCCCACTCCACATCCAGGAGCCGGCAGAACAAATACCAAGATTTGGTCGCATGGAAATATAAAAACTAGCGCTTAAACCTCGTTCTGGCACGCTGGCCTCAAACCACCATGTTTCATTCACTGAGTAGTGATCACTTGTCTCACCAAGATTGCGAAATTCAGCACTTTGAGTGATCTGACCAAAGCCGTCATGCTTAGATGCCAGCCAATCCAAGTCATCATCAGAACTTCTATCAGATGATTCTTTTGTATTCATAATCTTTCTGTATCCTTTTCTGAAATAGTGAGGTCAACCCTGAAAGAAGGTTGACCTACAAGGCGTACAAGACTCGAAGCTGGCACTATCAGTAAAACTTGGTGCTAACAGTGATTCCGTATGTGCGCGGTGCTGCCATTACTGCTAAATCACCATAAGCTGAAGGCACCCCTTGCATAAGATATGACTTATCCGTCAAGTTTTGACCCCACAAACTAACGCCAAATCTATCATTATCAGATCTCCAGCCAATCGAAGCATTAACAAGTGTGTAGGGTTTTTGGCGATACCTTTCATCAGGAGCCCAGTAGAATCCATCGTTGTAGCTCATATTACCAGCCAGCGTAAAAAGACCCACCCTCGTTGGCAAACGATACTCGACACCTAGATTTCCGGTTATTTCAGGCGTCCTGATAGTCTCATTCCCTTTGGCGTCGGCGATAACAGGCATTGGCTCAGATGGTGACGCTGGGTATACAACTGGATTTGGGAAGTCATTATACTCACCATTAAGATAAGCTAGACCCGCAGTTAGCGTAAGATTTTCCAACGGAATTGCCAGTATGTCCACATCAAGCCCTCTGATACGAGCACCAGCAGCATTGGCTGTGAATGTGGTGTTATGCTCAATAGATGTCACTTGCATATCTTCATAGTCATAGTAAAAGACTGAAGCATTAATTCGCAAAGTGCTTTCAAATAACTCACTCTTAAAACCAATTTCGTAGGCATCTAGTATTTCAGGCTTGAAACCCGTATTACCTGGGCTAAGGAGATCAAAGCCACCACTTTTTATGCCTCGGTTATAGGAAGCGTAGACCATCAAGTCCGATGTTAAATTATGATCAACTGCTAATCGCCATGTCATTTTTTCAAAATCATTTTCCTCTTGAGGCAACCTCATACTCCCAACAGCACTGTCGAAGGTTTGCTCTTCATTGGTGTAGCGTATCCCTCCAGTCAGCCTAGTATCAGGAGCAACTTCAACTGTTGACTGCCCATAGAGTGACCAAGACTTTGTTTTTTGGGTTCCAAATAAAACAAGTGGATCAGGCCCGATTGCAAGCCCGCTCAGACTACCCGGATCGTATTTAGCGGTGTTGTCAAAATAGAACAACCCAGCCATCCATTCCACCTTCTCATGAGTTGCATCCATCAATTGTAACTCTTGAGTCCAACTCGTTACTTTCTGATTTAAAATAGCCGTAACAAAATCAATGGGAGTCGCATCCGCATCAAAACTGTATACACCTTTATTTTCTCTATATGCTGTCATACTAACCAAGGTGGCAAAGGGCAGCTCCTGTTCGACGCGGATTGATCCGCCGACAGCACGAGCTTTGACACTATACCTATGGTTTGTATCTGTATTGTGCGAACCAAAGTAATGTTTTTCTCCATCCAGCCCCACGATCCCGGGAGCAAGATGGTAATCTCCTTTGTTCGTATTATTCTCAGTATAGTCAATAGCAGCTATAATTTTAGTTTGATCCGTGGGTGTATAGAGCATCTTTGATCGAGCAGAATACTCACGATCTTTATAGAGATCGGTGCCGAGATTGATGTTGCTGCCCCAGCCACTTCCTTGCTCCCTATGCTGAATGGCCAAATCCACTGCTAGATTTTCACTCAAACCTGTTGTGCCATAAACATTAGCATTAAAGGTATCATAATTGGCGTAGCCAAGTGACGTTTCCAAGGCTGCCTCATGCTCCGGTTCTCTGGTTACAATTTGGATAACACCACCTGTCGCATTGCGGCCAAACAGGGTGCCCTGGGGCCCCTTCAATACTTCGACACGCTCGATATTGTTAAAAGTAAACATGTTTGCAAAGGGTGCCGCAATATAAATACCATCTACATACATCGCAACGGAAGGCTCATTGTTTGGATCTGCGGCATTTGAACCTATGCCTCTCAAATAAGGCGAAGCTACCGACCCTACCATAGGTACGTCCAAACCGGGTACGACAGAGGATAGGCTTGTAACTGAGCTGATTCCTTTACCTTCAAGACTTTCTGCAGTTATTGCGTTGACGGTAATAGGCACGTCCTGCAAGCTTTGTGCTCGCCGTTGGGCGGTAACAACTATCTCCTCCAACCGCGCACTTAGCCCTCTTTCTTCCGGCATAGCATCTCCACTCTGTGCCTGGGTCAGCAAAGGTAGAGTGAAAGCTGTCAAGGCTACTATTTTTCTAACTTTATTCATTTGCATAATTTATCCTCCCACACGCTTATAATTAACCCTCTCTTGAGTGCATTGAGTATAAACATGCATTAGGTATAATATCAACCACTAAAATGACTTTCCAGACATCCCAAGGGCGGCCTTGAGGAACGACTCAGTTTGGCAGGAGTCCTCTTGCAGACTGTACACATTTTCGAACCAAGGCTACCTTTCTTGCAAAGCCCTAGTACAACCTCCAAGTACTGGCCAACATATAGACTTACTATGCACTGTCTAAAATTGAGAAAAGGAGAGTCACCGACTGAAGAGCGCATACTTACAATACGATTGTGTACTACCAGCTCGCAAGCAGTCTTAAAGAGTTTTATTTTCGATGTAGGATACTTATGACAAAAGCGGACCAAATTTTGGGCCTTAGAGAACGAAAAAAGCTGGAAGTCAAGAGGCGGATTCTTACCACTGCCACAAGCTTGTTTCGTACCAAAGGCTACACCCAAACCTCCATGGATGAGATTGCCGAGAAGGCAGAAATTTCACGCAAGAGCTTGTTTAATTACATGTCCTCCAAGGAGTCGATACTAGTTGCTCTCGTGGATGAATTGGTTCGCATAAATATCCCTGACTGGACGGAGGATGTTGCGCCTTATAACCACAAGGTGCAAGACGCGATTGCTCCTAATCTTACTAAAAAGCTAAACGCTATCGCCCAAAACCGCTGGTTGCTCACCATGGTGGCTCAACACACCGGCTATTATAATGCCGTAAAGTCTCGCTTTGTTGATAATGCTTTACTCTCTAATTATTACTCTCGTGTAAAACGGATTGCTGCTATGCAGCAAGAAGGCAATATTCGCAAGGATATTTCTCCTGAAGAGATCAGCACTTACTATGAATCACTAAGAGACTTGACCATACAGCGCTGGCTGCTGGCAACAGATTCCTCAAAACAAGAACTACATCAATCCTTTGATAATACAATGAAGATACTTATTCAGGGGCTGGCTCCGTAGTTTAGTAAGCAGTGCCCGGTGAGCTCAAATTATCTTCGAGCTCAACCGTCACCATAGCTTTGAGCACCACATCAAAAACGGAAGAGATAATTTAAGTCACTTTCCATAGCTCAATATCATGAGGCTTTCTTTGAACCAATGCGAGCTTGCTCAGCTTGCTCAGCTTGCTCAGCTTGCTCAGCTTGCTCAGCTTGCTCAGCTTGCTCAGCTTGCTCAATAGCATGATTCAACCTGGCAGTGCCGTGATAGGTGAAAAAAAGGCCTAGCTGGCAGGCATCAATACCAGCTCGCTCATTATTTTCAAACAGACTGATCGCAGTTGGACAGACCACGGCAAACTTCAGCACATTCCATATGGCGAAATAGCGCAGCCGATACTCAGAAATAGCTGTGCCACTTTCTTTTTCATAGATATCAATAATTCGTTGACGATCAACTTGCTCGCCCAAACCATCCAGTAACCAGGCAATATCCTCAGCTGGATCTCCAAGGTTTGAGCTTTCCCAATCGAGGATACAAGACACCCGATCATTTTCTACAAGGATATTGTGAAGCCCGTAGTCACCATGAAGCAGCACCGGTTTTCCTGTGTCATCAGGAATATTATTTTCAAGCCAGCTCAAAGCTCTGACAAGCAAAGGAGACGGCGGCAGCCCCAGGTTTTCAATTCCCTCTCGCCAGCAGCGTAACAACTCAGCGATGGCTTCTGTTCGTGTGACAAACTTGGCAGCGTTAGCAAGGTGAGAACAGCGAACGTTGTCATCATCTGGGGATATTGGTGTTTGGTGAATTCTGGCTAGATTGCGCACAAAGTCATGAAGAAGAGAGTCTGACAATTGCTCGCGCACATTGATACGACTACCCAGGTTCTGTCCAGCCGCTTTTCGTGAAACGATAAAGTGTTCACCAAATAAAGCTTTATCCTTCTCCAGCCATAGAGGCTCCGCAACAGGAATACCTGCTTCATAAGCAAGCTTTAATACATGAAACTCATTGGCAACCTTTGCGCCTGGAAGAAACAGCAAGCTGAGTGGTTGTTCAGCTCGAATAACAAGGGACTCACTATCTTGATTGGGCTTTTTGACATCAAATAACACGGTGGTTTTCGAGAAGCCGCCTGACAGCATTATTAAATTATCAACTTTCACTGTATCGCGACTGGCATTTCGTATCATCAAATACTGACTAATCGCCTCCGCAGTGAACACAGAGGTTGAAGCAGCAGTCTTATTTTGCATTCCACCAACATTCTGCCTGCGCTGGTAAAGTTCATTTTCCCAATCTACCACCCGAGCGAGATAAGCTGAGACGTCCTTGCTTTCTGCTTCGCACTTAGTGAGTAACTTTACAACCACCTCAAGCGCCTGCCCAACTTTGTCTAGTTTGGCACTTATCTCCTTATCCTCATGATCGTTCAAGAGTATCTCAGAGGGGGCGTTCCCAGTTAGCGCTGCCTGAGCTTTAGCCAATGCAACACCTTCCTCAACCAGTGCCAAGCCCTGTTCAAAGCGAGCAATAAAGTATGCTTTATCGGTTCGCAGCAACAGTTCGGTAAGGGCTATCTGTACATTGAACAACACAGCTTGTTGCTTT
>Ga0265293_10012342_pt1 | contig 11362 bp, 9 predicted proteins | sample Munlanlewell138R_FD_192505 | JGI IMG/M metagenome (GOLD analysis project Ga0265293, IMG submission 192505) | Leachate microbial communities from a municipal landfill in Southern Ontario, Canada - Leachate well 138R | ecosystem: Engineered > Solid waste > Landfill > Unclassified | place: Canada... | reverse complement strand
AAGGCCCGAAGGGGTCGCCTTCGGGCCTTGTGTGGTGGGATGGTCGCGGACACCCGTAAGTGCCGCTACCTTATATCAGTGGAACTGCTCTTCCTCGGTGGAGCCTGTCAGCGCCTTGACGCTGGAGGAGCCGCCCTGGATCACGGTGGTCACGTCGTCGAAGTAGCCTGCGCCCACTTCCTGCTGGTGGCTCACGAAGGTGTAGCCTTGCTCGCGCGCTGCGAATTCGGGCTCCTGGATCATTTCCACGTAATGCTTCATGCCTTCGCCACGAGCATAGGCGTGAGCGAACTTGAACGTGTTGTACCAGTTGCTGTGGATGCCGGCCAGTGTGATGAACTGATACTTGTAGCCCATCGCGGACAACTCGTCCTGGAACTTGGCGATGGTGGCGTCGTCGAGGTTTTTCTTCCAGTTGAAGCTGGGCGAGCAGTTGTACGACAGCAGCTTGCCAGGGCAAGCAGCGTGCACGGCCTGGGCAAACTCGCGGGCAAAGCCCAGGTCAGGTGTGCCTGTCTCGCACCATACCAGATCGGCGTAAGGCGCATAGGCCACGCCCCGGCTGATGGCCTGCTCAAGTCCATTCTTGACGCGGTAGAAGCCTTCCTGGGTGCGCTCGCCTGTGAGAAAGGCCTTGTCGTTGGCATCGTGGTCGCTGGTGATCAGGTTGGCGGCCTCGGCGTCGGTGCGTGCCAGAACGATGGTGGGCACGCCCATCACGTCTGCCGCAAAGCGTGCAGAGATCAGCTTCTCGCATGCCTCTTGCGTGGGCACCAGCACCTTGCCACCCATGTGGCCGCATTTTTTCACGGCGGCCAGCTGGTCCTCGAAGTGCACGCCGGCAGCGCCAGCGGCGATCATGTTCTTCATCAGCTCGAACGCGTTGAGCACGCCACCGAAACCGGCCTCTGCATCTGCCACGATGGGCAGGAAGTAGTCGATGAACTCCTTGCTGCCCGGCTCAATGCCACGGCCCCACTGGATTTCATCAGCGCGCTTGAAGGTATTGTTGATGCGGCGCACCATGGCGGGAACCGAGTCGTAGGCGTACAGCGACTGGTCGGGGTACATGGTCTCGCTGGTGTTGCCGTCGGCGGCGACCTGCCAGCCCGACAGGTAGACTGCCTCAAGACCTGCTTTGGCTTGCTGCATCGCCTGGCCAGCAGAGATGGCGCCGAACGCGTTGACATAACCTTTCTTGGCGTCCCCGTTGATCAGGCGCCAGAGTTTTTCAGCGCCTCGGCGAGCCAGCGTGTGCTCGATGGGCAGGCTGCCACGCAGACGCACGACGTCGGCGGCAGAGTAGCCGCGCTTGATGCCTTTCCAGCGCGGGTTGGACGCCCAGTCTTTTTCAAGGGCGCTGATTTGCTGCTCGCGGCTGAGTTGCTCGGTGACGTTTTGAGGCATGTATAGCTCCAGAGGTGTAGATCAAAAGTTCCGGGCGATGCATGAGCCACAAGGCCTTGCACAGGATCGCTCCGTTGCCTAGATCATAACTCTTATAGAAGACTAAAAATCATCTTATGTCTTATACAAGAGAAAAATTAAATCTTTCAAAATCAACCACTTGCAAATCATATCCCTCAATATGAAATTATTTATCCCATATTGAGAAAAAATGCGGCGCCGCAGCAATAGGGTATTTCACAATGCAAAATCACAAACCAGCATGGCGAAAACCTTCCCCCCTGCAGAATTGCGTGGAGATCGCGTAAAGATCATCCGAGGCCATTCCGGCAGTGGCCGTGGCGTCATATTTGGTATCGCCCTCTCAGTCCCGGCGCGCAATGAACTCAACCTCGACGTGTACTGACTGAATCGACCCGTTTGCCCGCCACGCAAGCACCGGCAGGAGCCATAAGCACGCCGGAAGGCTGTCTTTGTGCGGCAAGTGTGCATCGCGATAGAAAAAAGCAACATTCCCCAGGGAAAAACGGCAGTTCCCTCTTGGAAGGGTGCTCCGTATCCAGTAGCATGACGGTCAGCCCGCAAGGTGTATGCACTAGGCCGGCAAAATCTCCCGAATTTCAAACAAAGAGGATCCAATCATGGCAACTGCAAAGAAAGCGCCCGCCAAGGCACCTGCCAAGGCGGCGGCTCCAGCGAAGAAACGCACTCCCAACGCCGCATTCATGAAAGCCATGACACCCAGCGCAGAGCTGGCCGCCGTTATCGGCAGCACACCCGTGCCGCGCACCGAAGTGACGAAAAAGGTGTGGGAATACATCAAGGCCAACAAGCTGCAAGACAACGAGAACAAGCGCAACATCAACGCTGATGCCAAGCTGAAGCCCATCTTCGGCAAGCCTCAAGTCACGATGTTCGAAATGACCAAACTCATCAACGCGCATCTGTCCTGATCAGCGCTCACCAAACAGAAAGCCGGCTCTCAGTAGCCGGCTTTTTCATTGATGGGCCGCTCCCGAGATGAAAAGCACCCCCTCGGGGGGCAGCGCACTACGCGAAGCGAGGAAGCGTGGGGGTCATTTTTCATTGATGGGCCGCTCCCGAGATGAAAAGCGCCCCCTCGGGGGGCAGCGCACTACGCGGTCACCCCACTCCCACAGGCAAAGCCGTACGCCTGGCGCGCTTGACGTTGAAGGCGCTGGCAATCAGCACGCCCTGCGTGACGGCAAGCACCAGCCAGACGGCCTGATATTGACCGCGATCCATCAGCGCGCCAAAGATCAATGGCATGAGAGCCTGGCCGATATCCAGCCCCGAATACACGACGCCGTAGACGCGTCCGGATGCGTTTGGCGGCGTGGATCGCTTGACCAGCATATCGCGCGAGGGGCCGACACTGCCCGCTGCGAAGCCCATCAGGCCAAAGAGAACAGGCACCATCCATGCAGGAAAACTGCCGAAACCAATCAGCAGTGAGATGCACACGACCACGCCAAATCCCATACCCACAATGCGCTCGCATCGCTCCGGATTGGTCACGAGGAACCCGCCCAGCACCATGCCGGCGGCCGAGGTGAGCATGTAGATGGTCAAGCACATGGCCACCCACGCGGGTGGCACTGCGTGCAACTGGCCGGCGGCAGCGGGCGCGAACGTTTGCACGGCGCTGAGGGCGGCCGCATAGAAGAAAAAGAAACCGAAGCACATCCAGACCGCCGGTATGGACAGGAAGTCAAAGCGGCCCTCACCTGCTTCCGCGCCCTGCTGCATTACCGGCTGACCGGGCAAATGCAAACGCTTGCGGTAGACGACGACCAAGGCCAGCACAGCCACGATGAGGCAGCCTGCGGCCACCAGCGCCACCCGCCAGGAGTGCGCGATGGCTATAGGCACCAGCATGGCTGGCGCCAGTGCCCAGCCGAGGCTGCCCGTGACGCCATGGACGCTGTAGGCATGCCCGAGGCGCTCCGAGCTCACCTTGCGGTTTATCAGCGTGTAGTCAACGGGGTGAAAGACGCCGTTTCCGATACCGGCCACGACGGAGAAGAACATGAGCATCCCGTAGCTGGTGCTGGCCGAAAAGCCGAAGGCGGCGCAAGCCAGCAACCCCAACCCCGCGAAGAGAACCGGCCTGGGGCCGAAACGATCCACCAGGAAGCCGGAGCTGGTCTGAACCACACAAGACACCACAAAGAACACAGTCATCAGAAAGCCCAATTCGGCGTAACTGACGCCGAACGCAGTCTTCAACCATGGAAACAGGGGCGCGAGCAGCAGCTGGCTATAGTGGCTGATGGAGTGCGCCACTCCGATCAGGCCAATCACCGCAGCATCCTCCTTCCATGGGACGGAAGAAGGGGCGGTTTCATTTGCATGATCGGAGGTGTGGCTCATGACTGCAATCGTACGCCGTCCCGCGGATTCGTGCTGATGGCCGTCGGGCTGCAGCGGCGAACTTGAGAAATGTCAAAGCAGCTTGCGAATCCAGCGCATGACGCGCTGAAAGCGCGGGCCATAGGGCGGGTACAGGAGCTGACTCTGTGCCCAGCGTGATTGCAGCAGCACACTTTTCTGGTGTGTGAATCTCAGAAAACCTGTCTCGCCGTGGTAGGCGCCCATCCCGCTTTCACCGACCCCTCCAAATGGCAAGCCTTCATGAGCCACGTGCAGCAGGGTGTCGTTCACCGTGACACCACCGCTTACGGTACGCTGCAGCACTTTCTCTTGCGCGCGAGCATCGTTGCCAAACCAGTAAAGCGCCAAGGGGCGCGGCCCGGCATTGATCAGCGCCGTGATCTCCTCCGGATGGTCGTAGAGCCGGACCGGCAGTACAGGCCCGAAAATCTCTTCCTGCATGAGCCGCATTCCGGCGTGCGCGCCAAACACCATCACGGGCCTCATGCGCCGATCCGGGGCGACAGAGCTTGCGCCAGGCTCCGGCCCCACATCTTCGATTCGCCCGCCGTGCGCTTGCGCGTCGGCCAGCAGGGCTTGCAGGCGCTCACGGTGGCGGTCACTCACGATGGCAGCATAGTCGCGATTGCCTTCAATCTGCGGAAACAATTGGCCCACTGCACGCCGATAAGCATCCATAAAGACGTGTTCGAATGTTCGCGGCAGCAACAGGTAGTCAGGGGCGATGCAGGTCTGTCCTGCATTGAGCAACTTGCCATGCGCAATCTTGCGCGCAGCATCATCAAGGTCGGTGCAGGAGCTGTCGACGATGCACGGCGATTTGCCGCCAAGCTCCAGCGTGATGGGTGTCAGATTGGCGGCAGCGGCTTGGGCCACCTTGCGGCCGACGGAGGTGGAGCCCGTGAAGAAAAGATGATCGAACGGCAGCGCTGTAAAAGTGGCAGCGACATCGGCACCGCCCGGTATGACTGCAAACTCGTCATCCGAAAAATACCTGGCCACCAGTTCAGCCATCGTGGCGGACGTGCGAGGCGTGATTTCGCTGGGTTTGAGCATCACACGGTTACCCGCCGCCAAGGCTGTCGCGGCCGGTCCCAATGTCAATTGAAAGGGGTAGTTCCAGGGGCCGATAATGCCCACCACGCCCAGGGGCTGGCGCATGATTCGCGCGCGAGCAGGTTGCAGATAGATAGGGGTGCGCACACGCTGGGTTTTGCTCCAGCGCACAAGGTTGCGTTGCAGGTCTTTGATAGTGGCGCGCAGGACCACGAAATCCGCCACCTCGGTCAACGCTGCGCCCCGCCCGCCAAAATCGGCATTCACTGCATCGGCGAACTGTGAAGCATGCTCGTTCACCATTTGCTCCAGCAGGGCCAAGCGACGGCGACGCTGCGCGACGGGCTCGGCCAGCGCCGCGCGGCTTTCGGCGAACTGGCTATCGAAGATGGCACGCAAACGGATGGGTTCGATCATCACCCTGATGATAGGGCAGCGCCAGCGGAAAAAAACCGGCGGTTACGCCAGCAGGGAGCGAACCAGCGTGACAACCTCTGCCTGCCGGCTGGTCCCGGTCTTGATCATGAGGTTGCGTAAATGAGAGCGGGCGGTATGCCAGCTGCAAGCTTGATGACTGGCAAACTCCTTGAGCGACATCCCTTGCGCGAGGGCGAGTGCTATCCGCGCCTCGGCGGGCGTGACGCCAAGGAGCCGGGCCAGATCGGCGGGCTCAGGCATGCAGGGCTCAGGACCCGCCCAGAGCAACATGGCCAAGTGCTGGGCCGTCCCGCTCACGTCCGTCGCGAGGACATGCTCATTCTTGAGCGGAAGAACACTGATCGCCAAGCCTTTGCGCTGGCGGGTGGACAACAAGCTGCCAGTGCGAGCGGGCGGCAAGCCATCGCGTGACCGGGGTTGGCAGGCTGACTGGACGGCGCCGATGAGCAGCGCATGAGCCTCATCATCATGCAGGCGCAAGAACCCGCCTTGCACATGGATGCCGTGCGCCGAGGGAGTGCTCAAAGATTTCCGAGCAGCCACGTTCATATGCTGGATGCGCCTGTTGGCATCTACCACCGCCACGGCCTGCGGCAAGTGCTCCAGTGCCAGGGCTCCCAGCGCGGATGGGCGCGCCACCCTTGCGGCACGCGCGCGCAGGTTCGAGGCACGCAACAGATCCGGCATGAGTTGGCGCATGCGGGTTTGCGTCTGCTCATCGAAATGATGATGATCCAACGGCCGGAGCAATGCCAGCAGGTCTTGCGTCTCCCCGTCATCGCGCAGCACCATGCCCACAGTGTGGCGGTAACCGAGAGAGGCCAGCCAGTCCGCATAAATCGGACTTCGGGACATCTCGCGGTCACTGAAGTGCTCATGATCAAGCATGATCCCGCCCACGCCCGCTGCCATGATGCGAGGAATGCGCGGATCGTAAGGGGCGTGATGCTCATCGAACTCCCGTAGCTTCTCAGGGGAGACCGAGTCGTTGGAGAGACTTGCCGTGATGCCTTGCACATGCGAATCCCACACGGCATGGTGAAACAAGGCGCTTTCTGTAACCACGCGCAACTGATCCAGGCCTCGATGCCAAGCGGCGGCATCCAGCACACCGTCGTATAGCAATTCACGGATCTGGTTCAACATGACACCCACCCCCGCCGCCTATCACCGATAGGGTAATCTACTGCAAGCAATATAAAACGTAATAAAACTTTTGAATTGGTGGATATTTTTAGCTCTTTTTCGCCATTTAGTGCGCACAGCGATAGCGACAGCTACACCGACAGGTCTAGCCAACTCCCGCCTTGGCAGTCAAAGAATCGCCAAGGCGGGCAGGCTCCTCCCTGCTTGTGTTTTTCTTGATCTTTTGCTTTTTTCTACTTCTTCTACCTCTTCTACTTGTTCATCACTGCATGCGAAGACATTACATTTATAAACAAACGATCAACGCATGTCACTACCCAAAATGAGGGATGTAGTTAAACCCAGTAAACATGCCGCCGTGCAAGAAAAAAATGGCCCTCTGCAGTTACCTGCAGAGGGCCATTTGATGATGTGGCGATGATGGGACGATAGCCCTCAAGCTGAGAACTTGAACACGCCAGGTTCGTTGATGGGGTCCACGCTGACTTCGATTTCCGATTTTGGCGGGAATTTACCTTCCAGCAGAAGCTTCGAGAGCGGGTTTTCAATGCGTTGCTGAATCGCCCGCTTGAGCGGACGAGCACCAAATACGGGATCGAAACCGACTTTGGCCAACTCGGCAACCGCCTGATCGGAGACCTGCAGATGCAAGTCCATTTTCTCCATGCGCTCAGCGAGCGTACGCAACTGGATGCGGGCAATGGAGCCGATTTGCGAGGCATCAAGGCCGTGGAAGACCACAATCTCGTCGATACGGTTGAGGAACTCGGGGCGGAAATGGTTCTTCAATTCGCCAAACACCGCGTCCTTGACCTCGTCGTAGGGTTGACCGGCCATGCTCTGGATCATGGGCGAGCCAATGTTGCTGGTCATGATGAGCACAGTGTTCTTGAAGTCCACGGTGCGGCCCTGGCCGTCGGTCAGTCGACCGTCGTCCAGCACCTGCAGCAAAACGTTGAACACATCAGGGTGCGCTTTTTCGATCTCATCGAAGAGCACTACGCTGTAAGGTCTGCGCCTCACCGCTTCGGTGAGGTAGCCGCCTTCGTCGTAGCCGACGTAGCCGGGCGGCGCGCCAATCAACCGAGCCACACTGTGCTTTTCCATGAATTCACTCATGTCGATACGGATCATGTGATCGTCACTATCGAACAGAAAGCCTGCCAGCGCTTTGGTCAGTTCAGTCTTGCCCACACCGGTGGGGCCAAGAAACAGGAAGCTGCCCAGCGGCCGGTTGGGGTCACTCAAACCGGAGCGTGAGCGCCGGATGGCATTGGCCACCGCGTTGATGGCCTCATCCTGGCCTACCACGCGCTTGTGCAAGGCCTCTTCCATCTGCAGCAGCTTCTCGCGCTCGCCTTCCATCATCTTGCTCACGGGAATACCCGTGGCGCGACTGACCACCTCCGCAATTTCTTCAGCGCCGACGTGGGTGCGCAAAAGCTGCGGTGTAGCCTGCTCACGCGTGCTTTCGCTGGCCTGAACTTCCTTGAGTTGCTTTTCCAGTGCGGGCAACTTGCCGTATTGCAGCTCCGCCACCTGGTTGAAATCACCCTTGCGGGTGGCTTCCTGGATCTGGAACTTGATCTGGTCGATCTCCTTGCGCAGTTGATCCCCACCTTGCGCGTTGGCTTTCTCGGCCTTCCAGATTTCTTCAAGATCGGCGTACTCCTTCTGCAGGTTGACCAGATCTTCTTCAATCAGGGCCAAGCGCTTTTGCGAAGCTTCGTCCTTTTCCTTCTTGACCGCCTCGCGCTCGATCTTGAGCTGGATCATGCGGCGGTCCAGCTTGTCCATGACCTCAGGTTTGGAGTCGATTTCGATCTTGATCTTCGCGGCGGCCTCGTCGATGAGGTCGATGGCCTTGTCTGGCAGAAACCGGTCTGTGATGTAGCGCGCGCTCAGCTCCGCAGCCGCCACGATGGCCGGGTCGGTAATGTCCACACCGTGGTGGATCTCATACCGCTCCTGCAAACCGCGCAAAATGGCGATGGTGTCTTCGACACTGGGCTCGCCCACCAGCACCTTCTGGAAGCGACGCTCAAGGGCAGCATCTTTTTCAATGTATTTGCGGTATTCGTCCAGGGTAGTGGCGCCGATGCAATGCAGCTCGCCCCGGGCGAGCGCGGGCTTGAGCATGTTGCCGGCATCAATGGCGCCCTCTGCCTTGCCTGCGCCCACCATGGTGTGAAGCTCGTCAATAAAGAGGATGATCCGGCCTTCTTCGGCGGCCACCTCTTTCAGCACAGACTTAAGCCGCTCTTCGAACTCGCCTCGATACTTGGCGCCCGCCAGCAAGCCGGCCATGTCGAGAGACAGCACCACCTTGTCTTTCAGCGTGTCAGGAACCTCGCCAGCCACGATGCGCTGCGCAAGCCCTTCGACGATGGCGGTCTTGCCCACGCCGGGCTCGCCGATCAACACCGGGTTGTTCTTGCTGCGGCGCTGAAGAACCTGGATGGTGCGGCGGATTTCGTCGTCACGGCCGATGACCGGATCGAGCTTGCCCATGCGGGCGCGCTCAGTAAGATCGAGCGTGTATTTTTTCAGTGCTTCGCGCTGGGATTCACCTTCAGGGGAGTCCATGGTCTGGCCGCCGCGCACAGCATCAATGGCCGCTTCCAGGTTCTTGCGGTCCAGGCCGCTTTCTTGCGCGATGCGGCCGGCTTCGCCCTTGGCATCCGCCAGTGCGAGCATGAAAAGTTCGGCCGCAACGAACTGGTCGCCCCGCTTGATGGCCTCTTTCTCCGTGGCCTGAAGCAGCTTGGCCAGATCAGGGCCCACGGTGACTTGCTCCTGCCCCTCTACGCTGGGCAGACGCTTGATGGCAGCCTCGGCCTCCTGTGAGAGCCGGCTCACGTTGACGCCCGCGCGTTGCAAAAGCGCTCTGGGCCCTTCTTGCTGCCGCAGCATGGCCGCCAGCACGTGCACGGGCTCAATATAGGCGTTGTCGTTTCCGAGGGCCAGCGACTGTGCGTCGCCCAAGGCCTCCTGGAATTTGGTAGTTAGTTTGTCTAGTCGCATGAATAGCCTCCAATTGATGGTGCAAATGAGGGCTCATGAGCCCGGTTTCAAGACTTGTTGCTCTTACAAGGGCCGTGGCGCTTACGAAAGGCCGCAGGTGTTTCCGGCCGCCCCCTGGCGAACATACCTGCTTTTTCCTGCTGAGCCTGTGCCTGCTCGCGCCAGTAGCGGCCCCGGCGGCCGCGATAATCTTCGCTCCAGCCCCAGCCTTGGGACACCATGAGGCTGGCAATATCCTGCTTGTCAGCTACACGCTCGATGGTGGCAATACCCCGGGCGTAGCGGTCATACGCATGGACAGTGATCCGAACCTGCTGCCCCTGCACCAGCGCCTGAAGCGCAGCGCGTGATTTACGGCCATAAGCCTGGCAAACCTCGGGGGCATCCATGCCGCTCAGGCGCAGTTTACGGCGCTGACCACCCGGTTCTGCGCGCACCCACACTGAATCGCCGTCCACTATGTAGGTCACCTGGGCAGTCCAGGCCACGCTGACTTTGGGGCGGGCACCATCCTGCGCGCCTGCAGACAACATCAGGCCCAGCAGGCAGAGCGCCACCCACAGGCGCCGAAGCTGATGAAGGCAACGTACGGTCAACTGAAGTCGATGTTCCAGCGCGCCAGGGCGGCATCATCGGACTCCCGCGCATCGACCCAGCGAGCGCCCTCGGGGGTTAGCTCTTTTTTCCAGAAAGGGGCCCGGGTCTTGAGATAGTCCATCAGGAACTCGCACGCCTCGAAGCTCTCCCTCCGGTGCGCGGAAGTCACCGCGACCAGCACGATCTGGTCCTCAGGGGCCAGCACACCCACGCGGTGGATGATGCGCACCCCAAACAATTCAAAGCGCGCCAGCGCCTGATCGACCATGGCTGCGATGGATTTTTCGGTCATGCCAGGGTAGTGCTCAAGCTCCATCGAGCCTACGCTCCGGCCGTCGCTGCGGTCCCGCACGGCGCCTACGAACGCGCAGACCGCGCCGATGCGCGCGTCTCCACCGCGAAGCGCGGCAACCTCGTCGCTCAGATCGAAGTCTTCTGCCTGAATGGAAATACGGACGATGCCCATATAGGGATTGTGCACCGTCCTGCCGTGGCGAGTACGAGGCCGCCGCGAAGATCAAGATCGAAATCGACTCCAAACCTGAGGTCACGAACAAGCTTGCCCGTGATCTCCTCGCTGGAGCCCCAGGAATAAACGTTGGCCGTATCGAAAAAATTGATTCCGGCATCGACTGCCCGCTGGAAAAAAGGACGGGCATCTGACTCTCCTTGTGCCCAGGGTTGCCGCGTGTTGCCTGGCGTACCGAAACTCATGCAGCCCAGACACAATTGACTGACCCGCAACCCAGACCGCCCAAGGCTTACGTATTTCATAGTTGCCTTCTCAAAGGGTGAGGTTTTCATGATAGTGCGTGCAAGACTTCATGCAGCACGCCGATGGCTTCGATCACCCCTGAGCAGCTGACGCATCACAAGCTTTTTCTACTTACTTGACCGCGACATTCATCGTGGCGGTCTGGGCGTCCAGCACCTCTTCCGGATCGTCGGTCAAGATCGTGGCGTCGTTATCCAGCACCTTGCGCATGCGCTCAGCGTCGAGATCGCCCGTGAGCTTGCCCACCACTACCGTGGCAACACCGTTGCCGACCAGATTGGTCAAGGCGCGTGCTTCGCTCATGAAGCGGTCGATTCCGAGAATCAGCGCGATGCCAGCCACCGGCACATGGCCAACCGCCCCCAGGGTAGCCGCCAGCACGATGAAACCGCTCCCCGTGACGCCAGCAGCGCCTTTGGATGTCAGCAGAAGCACCAGCAGCAAGGTGATCTGATCGGATAGGGCAAGTGGGGTATTGGTGGCTTGCGCGATGAACACCGCCGC
>Ga0265293_10012341_pt1 | contig 11362 bp, 10 predicted proteins | sample Munlanlewell138R_FD_192505 | JGI IMG/M metagenome (GOLD analysis project Ga0265293, IMG submission 192505) | Leachate microbial communities from a municipal landfill in Southern Ontario, Canada - Leachate well 138R | ecosystem: Engineered > Solid waste > Landfill > Unclassified | place: Canada... | reverse complement strand
CAAATAATTAATTTACGTTGTTATTTTCAAGCATTTTCTAGAACACTACTAGCAATAGTTATCTAATATCTCCTGCTCTGTTGCTTTCTAATCTAAATTGTAATGAACATCTCTTGCCTATTTTCTGCAAGATACTAATACCCAACCTTCATACATTCCATGTCTATACAATACTATCATGTTACTAGATTGGCAAGTAGTCATTTAATTCCCTAATAATTAGGTGGTATAAACAATATGTTCAATCATTTCTACTTTAACTATTACACTATTAATGTCGAAATTTCCCGTTGGAGTATATGTAAAATGAATTATTCCCAATTGATCCTACACTAACTCCAATTCTCCAAGATATCCTGGGGGAATTTCCGCAGTTGCGGATACATCGCCATATGGTGCTCCAGTGTTAATTTCTGTAGTATTTCCATCATTATTGTAAGTGAAAGTTTGCTAATAAGCATATGCACATCGTACCTAGCGATATGTAATCATTACATTTAAAAAGAAAGAAATGTGTAACTTATCAATGGCTAGTCCATTTCTATTAAAATCAATTACTCCCGTTGGATAAAACTGATTAATTAAGAGATGTGGATTGGTGATTAGATCATAAGCATACAAAACTATAGTTGAAACCTGCGTTGTACTCTATGGAAATAGATTATCCATAGTGCCGTTTGCAAAGGTTTTTGACCCCACAATGTGACCAATTGCATTGCATCCCTAAGTATGACCATAATCAACTTCCGCTCGGTTGTCAGAACCTTCTATATGAATAATTTCACCAGATCCTGAATTACTGTAACCCTAAATGTGAATAATTTCTCCGCTAGCTTGATTATCGAAACCCTAAATGTGAATATATGTTCCCCTAGCCGTGTTTCCTCTGCCTTGAAGGAATGTGTTGCTAGAAGTTCCATAATCATTATTACGACCAATTTTAAGCGAACTGAAATCTTGAAGATCCAATGCAGTTCCGTTAACTTGATCCACTTTAATAGCATTACCAGATAATCGATAGCCATAATTGGGATTAGCATCAAAATATTTTGCCTTTACTGCCTAAGAACTAGTTATCGATCCTCCAACAGCGATATTTCCTGTACTGCTAGTGAAGCCAGCAGACGCTGTAACAGAGCCAAAACTTGCTGTTCCATTAGTTTGAATGTTAGAAGTCCAAGAACCTGAACCTGCTGTTCCAGAACGCATTATTAATTGTCCCGCACTTCCATTTGCAGGTAAATGATATGCACCATTAGCTATATTATGAGTTATAGTTCTATTTGTAGTTAAACTCCCGCCACCACCTAATAAACCTGTTCCCGTTACTGTCGTAGAAGATTTTGCAGCACTAATGTCGGCAGCAGTTAAAGCTCTACTAGCAGTTGACATTACTCCAGTTGCAATATTTATTTCGCTTATTACATTGGCTCCCGTTAACTAAACTCCATCGTAATCTGTCATTCCAGAGCCACCACCGCTAGAACTACTAAATCCAGAAGCAGTAATCATCTTAGATTCACTATCATACCATAAGAATTGATGATTAGCAAAACTATTGGTACCTGTTCCGCCATTAAATACACTAATAGGATTGTTTATTCTATCATTTATAGAAGTTCCATTAACATGTAATTCTGTGACATTAAGCAATCCTAATGCACCTTTAGAAGAATTTGTTAGATAATCATTTTCAGAAGATAATTGAAGGTAGTTTTCTGGAGAATTAAATACTAACAACCCCTTCTATGATAATTCGGTGTATTGTTTGAAAGAATCTATTCTGAATCCACTGAATGTAAATTTAACTACTTTTGAAAAATTTAAATCCATTGGTTCTATTGTTCCTCCAACCCATAAATAGGTCGTTTCGGAGGTTGGAGTCATTCTATATTGCTTAACTAGATTATTGGATTCTGCGGATGCTCTCCATAATGGATTGTCTGTCCAAAAAACTGTACCATCCCACGCCCACGGGTACGGTACTGCCGTAATCCAGCAATATATTAAAGAATTACCAGCTAATTTGCGAGTTGTTCCAAATCCCTATACGGTTAAGTTTTGCAATCTGGATTGTAAGATGTATTCCTTATCGACAGTCAACCCGCTTACTGTAAACACAAATAAAGGAACTATATCACCAAATAAATGATTAATCTAAACCCCAAACCCTTGATTTGGATTAGCTTGAGAAATAGTTATACCTGATTCATATCTATTAAAGTCTGTTACTGTTGAAACACTATCGACTAAGTATTTATTAACACTTGTGGAATATAAGTTACTATTAGCAGCACTATAAGTGAAATTTCCATAAGTATCGGTTAATGTTAGGGTTGAAGCTCCACTCTTAGTTATGCTTACAGTTCCATATGAATGTATACTGGATATACCTCCAGAATTGATATTCCAACCACCAATTAATCCTGCACTGGTAGTGATTGTGCCACTTAAAAATGCTCCATCTTTATCCACTTTAAAATAAGGAAGAGTCCAGGGTTGATTATTTGGAAAATACCCGATTCCAAAACCATTAAAATATTGACTACTTGCTCCAATTAGAAGATATTCTTCATCATATTTAAGGAACGATATCTGTGTCGGTCCAATATAAACATTCGAATCCTAATCTACTGCGGATAATGCACTACTATCAATACTCCAACCACCTATAGTTCCAGCAGACGCTTTTATAGAACCGCTTATTACTGCATTGTCTGCAGATATTTTACCATTTGTATCTAAAGAAAAATTAGAAGCAGATATTATAAGTTTCTAACCATCCCACTTTAATCCTCTTGCATTTGAAGTATTCCAAAAAGAAGCAGAATAATAGTTACCTTTACCCAACCAAATACCATTACCACTATATCCACTGGCTCCTATTTTAATTGCAGGAGAAGTTCCACTTAATAATTCAATACCGCTAGTTGTAATTTTTCCAGTTTTTATCTGCCAGCCAGAGGAGCCGCCAATATAACCGGTATTTGCCGTAACACTTCCCACAAACTAACCGCTAGTTGCTTTTACAGAACCAGTAATAGTCATTGTGCCAGCAGTTGACATTGTAAAGTTAGGAGTCTGCCAAGAAAGATTTGTTCCATCCCATAATAAGTATTTTTTGCCAGTTCCTTTAATCTATCCAACTCGTAAATATGAAGTATTACTTGAACCAGACATAAATATTCCAGTACCTGCATTGAATGCGCTAGCCTGTCCTATCTTTATTGCAGGAGTTGTACCACCTAATAACTACATACCGCTGGTTGTTATTTTTTTAGAAGTTATAGTCCAGCCAGAGGAGCCGCCAATGTAACCAGAATCTGCTGCAATACTTCCACTTAATATTGCATTTTTAGCATAAATTATACCTTGAGAGAGTGTAAAGTTAGAAGTTTGTATCCATATATTCTCACCATCCCAGTCGAATATATTCTGTAGATCATTACTCATAAAACAAATATTTGGTACACTGGTATCAAAAGAGTATCCCAAATAAACTCCAGGGTATCCATACCCATTCTAATTTCCTTGTCCTATAGAAATATATGAATCTTCATCGCCAGATTGTAATACTATACCACTAGAAGATAAATTTGAATCATTAATAATCCATCCGCCAATAGCACCCTAATTTGCAGTAACTTTACCACTAAATGTACCAGCAGTTGCACTGATAGTGCCTCGTAAGTATACATTATCTGCGTATAGACCGTATCCAGAAAGTGCTCCGCCAAAGTTAGAATCAACTATGCCTGATAGCTGTCCCAGTCTTACCTTCGTCTTGCTCTGTCTTACACTACCAGAAATTCCACCTGTAGCCTAAACCGAAGACGTTACATTATCATATACGTCTAAGAATGGACCACCTAAATCGTTGCTGGTGATATAAATTGAACCGTCTCTATTTGATGCTGTAGCGGTATTTCCAACTCTTACCCACTATGAACCTGAAACAGATAATCTTTGGACTAATTGAGTCCAAGTTCCATTTGCAGAGCCAGTTACAGTATATGAATTATTCGCTAATGGTGCGGACATTGTCACATATCCACTAGCATAATTCACAGCCGAAACAGTAGTAGTAATGTCCCATTGAGATTGAGTAGTTGATCCTGAAACTCCCCAGCGTTTAGAACGAAGAATGTCCCCAGCTATAAAGGGAACTAAGGATCCTGTCTAAAATGACAGTATTAAAGCATTAGTTGCAGAACTATAAGATGCACTAGTAGCTTTGCTAGCGTCTGAAATCCAAAGAGAGCCATTAGTAGCTCTTATTTGGTTAATAATCATCTAATAGACGTCCATAGAACCACGAATTCTAAGATTATCAAACTATGCAGTATACTTATTGTTTGATTTAGTAATAGAATACCCTTGACCAGTAAATCCACTTACAAATGAAGAACTATCACTTTTTACTTCATCTGAACTTATTTGTAAAAATGGTAAACTTGATGAATATCTTGACCCATCTGATGAAGCTCCAAGGTGATAACGATTATCACCTTGTCCACCTTGTAAATTGTACAATACATTGTGATTAATATGCTGACTAATGTCATTCTTAGAATTGTTGTACCAACCTGCCCCGTCTGTGTAAAATAGAGTTTCATTTGGGTATATAATTGTCTTATAAATGCTTCTAGTAGTTGTATTATCAATATAATATATTAGAGCCGAACAAGACGTTGCATTAGGATTGTATAAACTGAAGAATTTTAATTGACTTTGCGTGCCAGCAGTTGGGCTATGTAAAAATGTTACGAAATTTGTATTGTTTGAACTACCGTGATTGGTTCCAGGAATGAAGGTATCTTGCCCAATTAAGACATAGCTGGTCACAAATGGTAATTGTGTTGCAATACTTCCTGATATACTTAACCTTAATGATCTTGTCGTAGCGTCTAATATGTACATATAAAATCCTCTTTATTATGCTAATCTAAATGATACAGCTATTGATGCTGTCATTGGTACTGTTGAATACACGTAAGTTAATTCATTGAGATAACTTCCAGCCCCACTTCTTGTTGTTGCTCTAACTCCAGTCTTTTCAATGTACATTCCAGCTACATACTCATATATTGTAGTATTAACTGGAAATGCGATATTTCCTGTAAGACTCAATCCTGCTAAAATGGTATTATAAGATAATGTAAAGTTTTGTGTAGTTGAACTTGTGTTACTCACAGTATAAATGTATGTTGCGTATGGATGAGTATGAGCTATTGTAGCAAAACTATTTGTCACTCCAGTCAAAGAAGCAAAGCTCGATGAAATTCCTGCAGGTCGAGCAAATGCTGATGCAGAATTACCTTGCAAGGTGTTTGCGTTTAAATTTGCAACTAATGTAGAAGAACTAACTAAAAATGGCGATGTTCCCGTTGCAGCAGTTGAAGCTAATCTGCTAGCAGTTATATTGTAGGTTTGTGCATTAATATTTCTACTAATTAAAGTTCCTGTTAATGTTCCACCAGCTAATGGTAGAAAACTACTAGAGAAGTCCGATGCCTGTCTACCTCCTAATAATGCTGAATTACTAGCATAACTAGCTGTAACATTTGAAGCTAAGCTTATTTCCCACGTTCTATCAGAAGAAAGATCTTGAAGTCCAGCAGATAATACAATTTGATTGGAAGTTCCATTAAAGGTTAAAGTTCTTGTTCTGGGAACAAAAGCTGTAGAATGATTACCATCTAAATAATCTGCGTTTAGATTAACAACCCTTGTAGTAGAACTAACACTAAATGGTGGAGTTCCCGTAGTTACACTAGATGTTATCGTTGGTTTGCTTAATCTATTATATGCATCCAATTCTAAATGGTAATTTTGAAGAGTTGCTCCACCCTGTAATCCATTTAAGCTATTATGCTAAATAGCATTAGCTATGTCATTAGATGCATTTTTGTACCAACCTACTCCGTCTGTGTAGAAGAGTGTCTACTATGGTAGAATAGTCGTTTTGGCAATTGTTAGAAATGAATTGCCATCACCTAATTGTATTATTACCTCCACGGTAACTGCATTAATATTAAATATACTACATCCCTTAAGCTGTCGTTTGATCCCAACCTAAGGTGGTGATTCAAGTATATATCCCTGATAGTCACGCGATGTATATATTCCTTGCGTAAATGAAGTATTCGTCATGTCTGCATAAGACGATACCACCTACACCTAATAACTTCCACCCCCAACCCTATAAAGAATACTAAGTTTCGCTGTAGGCGTTTTCTATATAATATACATATTATTTTATATCCTTAATGAAATTCTTGCTAAACATTGTGCATGAGACATCCATGAACCATAGAAGTCGTCACCAGTATGAACAGATGCAGTAATATTGGTGCCATTATACACTAATAATGACCCACTTGCCATGCCTACTACTGGATAGTTATTAACTTTTGTTGAATTGCCTACGCTTAGATTTGATGCTGTTGTAACAGAAGTCACTAATATTGTAGGAGTTTGAACTCCTACTGAGGCTGTTATTTGGGTTCCACGTATGTCTCCGCCAACTCTAACATAACCTGATCCCGTAAATCCAGTAGATGCAGTTACCCCTGTAAAAGAAGGAACTGCTGACATTGTGACTTGTAATGTTCTATTTGCTGAAAGATTTCCGCCACCAGTAGCTGTTATATTTTCATTTGCGGAAGATATATTAATTGTTCTTACTACTGGTGCTGCACCTATATCAGCCATAACAGCCGATCCGCCTTTAGTCGAATATACTCCATCACTGGATGAAACATAACCTGTACCAGAACCTATTTTTGCACCACTAGAAGTAATAGCTCCACCAAAGCTGGCAGTGTCAACTATATGTAACCGCAAGCCTTTAAGCGTATCCTGGGCTTGTATATCTCCAAAAGCAAATATGTCACCATTTGCTGTAAATAAACCCTAAACGTATAATTTCCCCATTACATTTGAATTAGTATATATACTTAATGCCTAATTCTAAAACTTTAACACTCCGGGTGCAGAGCCACTTCCAATAATAACCAACCCATCTGGAAACTGAACTCCTTCTGTAGAAGCATTATATGTAATACTACTAGTGCTAGTTCCACTCTTTAAATGTAATTTACCATCAGTAATTAATACGCCACTTCCAGCACTATTACCCCTTATAGATAGTTTACTATCCGTATATTGTATAGAGCCTGACTAGGTATTACCTTCATTATAGAATCTTGCCTTGTTTCCATTTAAAATTACTTTATCCATTAATTGTTGTTTCCTTAAAATGAGTTAAAAGAGTAGCTGGACGCTCATGCTGGTTATTAAGGAAGACCATTCTTCCTCCAGTAGTCTCTACACCTTCCAAGAGTTGGCTCTTGGCTTGGCTCGGTATTGTCTTCGTCTTTCTCGTTAAGATGTTCACCGAATTCATCCAGTTATATGGGACCACGTTATTGATCCTCCACGCTAGTGTTTGGCATTGATGTTAACTACATATTTCTATGTAGATCGGACTATATCATCTCCCCTTTAACTCTAAAATTTATCATATTGATTGTAAAGCCTAAGCAAGTATATTCTAATAATATGCATGGGGTTTGTACCACGATCCCCTAGGATAGGCTGTGATTTCTCTTGTTCCGTCATAAAATGTGTCGCATTTCAAATCTATTAGGCATCTTGGCCATCCTTCATAAGATACATTGTTAGGATTGTATGTATATATTAGAACTTTATCTTCATCATAATGAAATCCTTCAAAAGTATCATCCTTTCTCTAATATACAAGGGCAAAATTATCATCTCTGCATATAATCCACTTCCACTTATCTGCTTTCTTAGAATAAAATAACTGACATGTATCATATGGGGAAATAAATCCTTCCATTGACTAACTATTATTAATTACACGCCAAACTATATTTTGTATGGTGTAATACTTCGTCGACAGAATTGGCTGTTTACCTATGGACAATCCGCCTTGTAGTTTTATTCCTCCGCCAATATTAAGTGCCATAATTACAAATAAATTCCATTTCCTATCTATAATCCAGGAATATCAATTGTGCCTAGATTTACTACCACGGTCTTATCTTCAGTAAATGACAAGTCTTGAATACTAGGCTTATACCCAGATTTATTAACCATTAATGTGTGTCCAGGATCTGACCAGTCTTGAAAGTTATTTAAACTGGTCTATTCCTTCTATATATACACAGGATTGTCATTGTATATAGTTAATAGTTTACCATTTTCATTAGTTAGACCCGACCAACGCTATTTAGAAGGGTCTGATTTTTGAATGACAGTTACAGTTGCTTCATTGACTGGTTGATTGTTCTAATCTAATACTGTTAAATCTAGCTAATGTCCGTGTAATATAGTACCATTTGTCGCCCAAGCCTTTCTACTACCATTAGATGATAATGCTGTAATATCATTATTATTCTATATAATAACTGAACCATAAAGGGAATACAATGCACGATATTTTATACCATTTGTAACACTGAATTTACAATTCTTTACATATACTAATGAATTATAATATGCTATTATTGCATAGGTACTAGTACTTGCAAGTTTATCAAACTATATATTCTATAGTACAACCATAGATTGAAATCTTCCAGTTGGAAATGTAGTGTCGTCCTTACTAGTCTAATATGCTGCGGATACTACATTTCCACCACCACATATGGTAATATTGGTTCCAGCACTATTTTTAATAAAACCATTTTTCAATTTAACAGAACAACCATAAATCAGTATAGCATTAGTATGATCACACTAAAAACCATCTATCTACACATTTGAATACATACCACCAGGTGAAAAATAGAATGGATATCCCCACTTATTTTGGCTATCGTGGGTAAACTTTACATTTTTAAATATCATTGGTATTGCACGGTATTGATTATATTGCGAAAAATAAAAATAATATCCAGTTGAATATGTAATATTTTTGAATATTACCCACTAAAATCTAGTTTCGTCACCTGCAGTTCTACTATAGTAATAGCAATTTCTATAAGACTGCCAAATTATAGGTTTAGCTTCTGTGCCAGCTGCACTAACTATACCATAAAAGTACAGATATCCACCAGACGAACTGAATTTAATTTGACTTCCAGGCTTTAATATTAACTTTCCATTTTCATATACATAGAAAACAGTACCTGTTGCTGCGGGTGTTGCTGGATACCCCTAATTTATAAATGTAGTATCTTCAGGAATCAAGACTGTAGAATTAGCATCTATATAAAATGAAGAAAATGCACCAGTTAATCTATGTAGTGTATATGTTTTGGTACTACTATCATAAGACATTGCAGTAGACTATATTGCAATCACTGCAGTATACACCTATGCTATAGTAGAAATATTACCAGCACCACCTGTAGAAGTTACAGTGATTCGATGTTCCCCCCCAACAGTCAGGGCTTGTGTTACTGTAGGTGTAGCCATTATTCTGGAATTTCCTACTATATTGGTATTTCTATATTATTGACACTAATATACTAAGACCGCTACTATTCAGTATTGAACTATATTATCTATATATCTTCATTCTATGTAGAAATTGTACAATTCTATACAGTGTAGTAATAACAATACTATTTTATTAATGCGTAATTGGGTATATTAATTACCATTAAGATTCTCCTCCGCTATATACATAACCCAACCACCATTCGTCCTACTAAGTGTATGGTAGATTATATTTGAATTTGATAGAGGGTGTAACTAAACTACTTCCCGTTTGATAGTCCCAATCAGCAGCAGCAATTGAACCGCTGGCATAAAGAAGGGATCCATTGAGAAATACCGATAAATAGTTATAATCCTAAATTACTTGATCTGCACTAGAAGTGTAGACATTGTAATAACTATTCGAATAGTAAGAAGCCGTAATCTTATATTGAGTTTTCCAACTAATCCCCTTGGCACTGAACCCGTCTATATGCATCTAGGTTCCATCATACCAAATTGATGCTGTTCCTAAAGAACTTGTCATAGATAAAAATGATATTGACGTAGTGCCTAATAATCTAGATGAAGTGCCAACATAAAGATGACTACCAGTAATCTAATCAAAACTAATATCTTCGAAGGCTACTGTGCCACCAAATGTAACTGTGTTAGTATCGTCATTTAATCTCATTAACTGATATGGTCCATTACTGCCACTTCTACCTTCAAAGATTAAGTAACCATTAACTGTGTCATGTCTTATTCTAAACGCAGAAGTAGTTCCTGCAGTATCAAAAGTGCATAAACTGCTACTTAAATTCTGTAGGAACTATAAAGAAGAACCTGTTTCTGAAACGGATAATGGAGTCTCATCCCCTATCCTTATAAAGGATTTTGTATTTCCTGTATTATTGGAACGAACTATAAGATCTCTTGTCTCTGCCATTCTTTAGTTTTTATTGATCTCCAATTATTTCTATTCTATAATATGTTTAATATTGCTTCTCAACTAGTTAAAAATTCTACCTCTGGAAGCATATATCTAATCTTTCTTTGTAAACATCTAAAACGATGTCGAATCTGCAGGGTAATATCTCTCAACAAACTAGAAATAGTTGATAACGAAAACATTTCCCCTTTCATCTATCACCTTCCAATCCCCTATTTGAGCTAGAAACTTCTAACCGCTCTTAGGATCATATATTTCCTAAACCTATTCAACTTGGATAGCCTTTATTAATTTAGGAATAGTTGAAAATAGCCCCATCTTATTCATATCATTTTTCCTTAACCTTAATTACTTGAGGTTCTGATATTGTCGATACATTTTTTACTTCTAAAGTTCTAGGTGTACCTCTAGATGAAGTAAGTTTATTATTTGGAATAACCTTTACATTCTTTTGTTTTCTAGTTAAACTAACTTTCTGCTAGATATCCTGTGGTTTCTTTTTTGTAACTCTCTTTGCTTCTCTAGATTTGATCTTAGTTACTTGTACTTGAGTTTTACCCTACTTATCTGTGAACACTAAAACCTATTTCCCTTTAGACTTTTCAAATTTAAAGTCTAACAATTTAGGTTGCATTACTCCTGAAAAAAAGTAAGTTCGGTATATGCTCTTTCCCAATCCTAAAATTGCTCTCTTGAGCGAAGTGTGGTAGAACCCGAAAGGATTCGTAAGATTGTACTTCTGACCTAGTTTTTCTTGTTTAGCATCTATTTTTCCCGATACAATCTTAGCAATAGCATTGACCTAACTAGGTTTGCAATAATTCAGGTTTATTCCGTGTAGCTTACCCAACCAATATTTGTTTAACACCAAAACTAAAGGTTGAGGGTCATGAACATTCATCCCCTTATAAGCAAAAGTTACAATCATTCCTGGTTGTAACTAATTCTTATTGATTTTCT
>Ga0265293_10012340_pt1 | contig 11363 bp, 5 predicted proteins | sample Munlanlewell138R_FD_192505 | JGI IMG/M metagenome (GOLD analysis project Ga0265293, IMG submission 192505) | Leachate microbial communities from a municipal landfill in Southern Ontario, Canada - Leachate well 138R | ecosystem: Engineered > Solid waste > Landfill > Unclassified | place: Canada... | reverse complement strand
AATTATATTCAGTTCGTCTGAACCCAACTATTCTCGCAAACTTTCGCAAGCTGAAGCCGATGGAAAATTACGAAAAATAGCACCGCGTATTTACACAAGTAATTTGTTGGATGCTCCGGAAAATATCGTTCGTAGAAATTTCTTTGAGATATTGGCTTGGCGTTTTCCAGAAGCAGTTATTTCACATCGAAGTGCTATTGAACTTCGCCCAACCGACGAAGGGCATTTTTTTATGACCTCATCCTACAATCGTAGGATCACCGATCTGCCCGGCGTTACAATCAATATTTACAAAGGACAAACCGCATTGAAAAGCGATACAGATTTGAACGGATTATACATTTCATCGGAATATCGGTATATACTTGAAAATCTGCAAACGTCGAGAAAAACAAAAGCCGGAAGTGAGAAAAACTTGCCTCAGTCAGCCATTGAAGAGCGACTTGAACGAATGATTTTGCTCGGCGACGAAAAACGACTGAACGAGTTCCGGGACAAAGCACGTGAAATAGCAAAGGAATTGGCGATGACAAGCGAGTTTGAAAAATTATCAACCATTATTTCAGCCTTATTAAAAACTCATAGTTCCGACGTATTAGAAAGCGATACTGCAAGGGCACAAGCAGTAGGCAGTCCTTTTGATAAAAATAGAATAGAGCTGTTTGAAATACTTTTTGAGCAGCTTAAAGACCGTTTTTTTACGGAAAGACGCGACCGAAACAACAATGAAGCCTCTTTTAGGATGTTTTCTTTCTTTGAAAGTTATTTTTCTAACTATATCGAAGGAACTAAATTTGAAATAAATGAAGCCAAACAAATTATAGATACAGGGGTGAGTATTCCCAAACGAGTGGAAGATTCGCACGATATTTTGGGTACGTTTGCTGTACTTTCCAATCGGCACGAAATGCAGAAATCGCCGCAAACAGCCGATGAACTCATAGCTTTGCTCCGTCATCGACACGGCGTAATGATGAGCGGTCGTCCCGATTTTAATCCAGGAACTTTCAAACAGGTAAATAGTCGCTCCTTATAAATTGTATTTTATGCGCCAGCAAAGTAAAAATCTTGTTGGAAAAAGATTTTTAAAATTAAACGTAAAAACTCTTTTTTGAGTTTTTCCATCATTTTCTTCAAATTCCAGGCAGTAGCAGCCATAAATGCATTGATTTGTATACCTTTTTCACCTAGCAGATAATTTTGTTCCATACGGAAATCACTTTTCAGATGTCCGATGATTGGTTCAATGGCCGCCCTGGCTCTGCATTTTTTACGTTTCTGCTGTTTCTGATAATTCGTTGCGCTCTGTTTTGGTTTATCCGGAGTGATAATCTTCACGCCTCGTATCTGAGCCTTTCCTTTCCCCCCTCTGTCATAGGCCAATTCTTTGGGTAATTGTAATTTGTTTCCCTCCATCTGATCAAGTAGTGGCTCTATGGTATGACCATCAAAGGGATTATCCAGAAAAGCTTTGATAGCTGTGATGATTTTCTTTCCCTTGGAACCCGTTGTTATTAATCCTACTTTGTTCCCAAATTCATATTGCCGATGTGCTTTACCTTTGGCAATACAACGAGTAAAAGGTTTGTGAAGACTGTAAATCTTATTCGCATCATTTCTCTGTTGATTCACCGCACGTTTGTAAATCTCCAAATCTCTTTCATATCTTTTTAGCTGAGTCTCACTCATTTTACGTTCCAGTTCTCTGATTTGCGTATTGGCAATGGTTTTTAAACGCCTGTTGGCCTTGCGTGCCTTCTTTGCTCGTTTGGGATGTTTACCATTGTAGGTGTCTCGTACTAATTGTTTACTCTCACGTGTGTAACGTTGACGCTGAGCAATATCTTCTTTCCGGGCAATCTGATTGCATTTGTCAATTACCTTTTTACAGAGTTTGGCATCCGTGGGAAAGGTGGTGTTGTTTCCCTGAACGGTAGTGTCCGATAAAACAAAGCGAGATTTTTTGGCAAGCTCTACACCATGCAAGTGAACACTGTAAGCAAATATCTTAGAGATACCCTCCTCACCAACACGATTGCGAAAATGTACAAAATCACTCGGATCGAAAGGAAACTTATGCTCAAAATAAACACCTCCGCAAAAATATTGAAAGTAAACATCCCGTACCCAAAACTCTGGAATACGTTCATCTCCCAAATTGTACAAATGTTTAAGAAGTAAACATCCAACCATAAGACGGATGGGAACACTCGGTGCTCCTTTATCCGAATAATACTTTGAAAACTCCTTTTCAAAGTAAGACCAGTCTATTTTCTTGGACAATAAAACCAATTCCTGGTTCATGTTTATAAAATCTTCTAACCTTGGACGAAATAAATCGCGTTGAGAACTTTCCGGTAATTTTCCTATCATAATTTGCAGGGTTTTAATGCGTAAAGATACAAAATACTGCAAATATACGCAAGCTTTTTAGAGGTTATTTTATTGAATGTCAGAAATATAAGTGGCTTTTAAGGAGCGACTATTTATAAAATCTTCTAACCTTGGACGAAATAAATCGCGTTGAGAACTTTCCGGTAATTTTCCTATCATAATTTGCAGGGTTTTAATGCGTAAAGATACAAAATACTGCAAATATACGCAAGCTTTTTAGAGGTTATTTTATTGAATGTCAGAAATATAAGTGGCTTTTAAGGAGCGACTAGATACTAGTTTATAAAGTGATGTACCGAACATAGTCGAAGAGTTGGTAAAATTAGAAAGGGATGTTGAAACGACAGGTGTAAAGGCTTAGACATATTTATTATATATGTATTTATGCCGTAGGGCAGCATGTGTTGATGGAAAGTGGGTGGGGATACTCCAAACTATTCACTTCCAATAGTTTGAAATGTTTTTTTAAACTAAGTCTTTATGTGCTTTAAAAGATTTAGTTTTTTATTGTTGGTAAAGTCAGCGGTGGCGGAGAGACAAGCTCTTTTGCAATTTTGGGTTTGCAGCTTAGCCTATGCGAATTGCAAATGTGCTTGGCTGTATTGGTATTCATATTATTTGTTGATTAAATACAACATTTCTTATATCATTAACCGTTGATGCAAATTCAACAAATCCACCAACATTTCTTAACTCAGAATACTTTTTTACAGCATTTTTATTATCCATTAAGAATAAAAACACATCATTATCCAGAATGCAAAGTTCAGTTAGGATGTTAAGTGTTTTTTGCCAGTTCTGAATCTCACCATCTGTAATGATAACGACAACAGTACCTTCCTTTTTTCTTTCTGTTAACCTTTCAATAGAATGAATTGGGAAATTGGTAGAATTGCCTTGATTTATTAAAAGTGTATCTTTTATTTTATCATAATCCTTTGTCCAGTCACAAACTATTGGACTTGAAGAAAAATTAATTAATGCAATTTTCCCTTTTCTTTCTTCAAAAAACTTGATAAACCCAAAACTTGCCAAGATTGACTGATGTAATCGTGAATTACTTTTTAAATAATCACCCATACTTCCTGATGTATCAATTACTAAAAGCAAATCTGAGTTTGTTTTTTCATCAAGCGGTTCTGGTGAATATTGTTGTTCCCATTTTTTAGTGGTTATCCCTGGTAATATTTTAGGAGAAGTTTGTAATGAAAGAAGCAAATCTAAATCCTCAATAGGGTCGCCTATTTTCCAAATTGATGGATAAGATAGATTATTCTTTGAGCCGTCTGATTTTTTTGAAATAATTGGAATTGCATCAACATTGTTTTGTTCAAACCAAATTTTTCTTTTTTCTTTTTCATCTTTTAGTTTAATTCCAGAAATATCCAGAATTAGTTCAAATTCTTCTATTGATGTTTCCTGCGCTAATTGATTTATTGCACTTTCAATTTTATCAGGGTCTTGAAAAATTAATTGGCCTGCATCATTAGAATCATCTTTACTTGGAATAGAATTACTAGTCATTTGTTGTTGAGAGTTATCTTCATTCCTGTTATCAGTTGATGAATTGGTATTATGGCTTTGTGAATTCTCGGAATTTTTTTCTTGCTGCTTTTGAGTTTGTTGTTTTGAATCATTTCTATCCAATTCTATCAAATCGATTAATAGACTAGTGTAACTCCCTGTTTTTTCTAAAAATGATTTTGAATCTGTTACGCCATTTTCCTTAAACTTATCAGCTAATTTCTTGACTTTTTCAAGTAATTCATTATCAGATTCATTAAGTTCCAAATCTTTATTCCAGATTTTCTCTTTTAGTAAGAACATTAGTTTCCCATTTCTTGAGGCACTCTGAAATGAATCGCAACTCCCTTTCTTTATCCAATTTATTTCACTTTTTAGTGTTTCTACCGGAAACTTATTGTAGTTTTTTGTGTCAATTATGACATCTGCAATTTGATTTGCAATACTTCCAGCTAATTGAGAAATCGTATTAATAGGTAAACTATTGTTGTGATTTTTATTGGTTTCTAATATCCTTTTAATTATCCTAAATTGACCAATAACATCATAAGGACAAGTTTGATAGTGTTCTATCTCGTGACGAGTTAAAACCTTTACTTCTTCTTTGAAATCTCTTAAGTTTTTAGGGAGTTCACCAAAATTTAAATGTATTTGCCAATTATTACCAACACTTATATAATATTCTCCACTTCTAAAATTTTCTTCATCTTTCGATAAGAATTTTACTTCTGGTTTTGGCAGTGCAAGTAATCCAAAATAGTCTTTTTGAAATACTTCATGTATTGCCTCTTCGGCCACTTTTTGATATTTAAACAGTTTCTCTTCCAATTTTAAGAAGCTCTTTTTTAATGTTATTATCAGGTCCTTGGTAATTACATATCAACTTGATACAACCACCATTTCTAAAATGTTTAATTTCTAAGTTGAATTCATCAGTTGGTTTTGAGATAGTAATATTTTTACCTATTGAACGAGTAAAATCTAATGGCTCACCATAAATTAGAATGAATTGATTCTTTAAAAAATCTGACTTTGAAATTTCTGTACTATCTAAAATTTCAATCTTTAATTGTGGATATTCGATTGCCTTTAGTTTGATAATTTTCTGTTCAATTTTATCAGTAAGAAGCTGACGACTACGTATTTTATATTCTCTCTTTAATTGATTGCTAATTTCGTTTAGTTCTGAGATTATATTGGTTTTATCAATCCTACTTTGGTAATTAATCGTTTTATCATAAAATTCTTCAAGTTTTTGTAATTCTGGTAAAAGTTCCATATTAATCAATAAATCATCCTCGACTTGTGATGATTTTTTTATTAATTCTGAAAATTCTTGCCGTGATAATTTAGATTGCAATGCATGATTGAATGGTTTAATGAAATTCGGATACCGATTCTCAAACCTGGAATAAATTTGATTAATTATTGCTTTTGTCCCTTCTAAATCAGAGTTAACAGAAAATGTTTTTTCTTCGAACCTGTTTTTTATATTTTCTTTCAAGAACTTCTTGCTAAGATTCGACCTGTGCCAAATTAGGTATGGTGCAATAGCTTTAATATGTAAAGTGGAAACTTTAGAATATCCCAGTAGCCAGGCAAAAGCTCTACCATAACGATACAAGTCTTCTTTCACACGTACACTCAAAGGGTTTCTTGTTTTATGGCATACCTGACCTTCAACAAAATAACGACATTCCCCTCCATTTGTACACAATCCATTATCTACAGTTAAGTCTTCACTTGCTTCTTTTGACAGTCTAACACATAACCTATAGTCAGCAATGATATTATTAATGAATTCTTCGGCTTCCGGTTCATATTCAATCGTTTCCTGAATAGATTCCTGAACTGAATCTAAATCTTTATCAGATAGTCTAAAATTTAAAGATACTTTATTATTAAGCTTGTCTTTTTTACCTATGGTCTGCATACTTAGGTAATCAGGCATTGTAATCGGCAGTGCTAATGCAAATCTGTCTAAAAAGGGCATCGGCAACTCAAAATTACCTTCATCAGAAGGGTTCATAGTTGCAAATACTGTAAAATTTCCGACAGGATAGCTTTGGTTTTGGTATTTTACTATGCCCTCAGCAAGAAGTGAAAGTAAAATATTTTGAGCGTATGGACTTAATCTGTTTATTTCATCAATGATTTTCCATTGTGATTTTACAAAATCGTTCCACTGAACTTCAATATTCCCATTTTCAATTCTTTTATGACCCATTAATTGTTCAAGATTTAGTGAGCCTAAAATCTTTTCTTCAGTGAGTTGAGGATGCCCCCTCAAAATTGCTTGTTCAATTTCATCACTCGTTTTGTCAAGGAATATTTGACCTAAATATTTTGACAAAGTTGTTTTACCCCCTCCATGACCACCATAGAGCAACATTGTTCCTTTTTTAACCAATGCATTTATTGTGGCTAACGTTTCAACAAGAAATACAGGTCTATTTTTTAAATCTTTACTGTTAAAGGAAACTCCCAATATTTCATCATTATGAACGTACAAATTATTATTTCTTAATTCGTCAAGAAGGTCGATTATTTCAATTTCTTTAATTGCCATATTAAATGTTCTTTGTGAGGTTGATATTGATTAAATCATATTCTAATAGTCTTTTGAAGCGTTCCACGTTTGTATCTAAATCTGATTTATTGAGCTGATATCCATCTGAATAAATACGATCCAAGAAACCTAAGTCATCTTTAATGTCAGATTTTTCAATTGCGGCAGTAAACTCTTTCTTAATATATTCATAAGACTCAAGAATACCATTAACAAAATCCACGTTTAAGGCTTCCAACAAGTTCTCTGATTCTTTGATATTATCAATAAACCTATTTATTTCATCAACAGCACTTTTAATTTTCTCAACTTCAGAACTTTCAATTTTAAGCTTCTTCAAAATCTCAATCTTTTTTCCTTCATAATCAGATGTTATGGCTTGAAAGTAATTTACAATATCTTCTTTAAGACTACTCTCTTCTAATGTTTTTATCGCCTTCTCTGCTTTAGTATAGTTATTTTTAATCTTCGAAATATCACTTCCATTTATGGCCATTTCAGGGTTATCTGAAACAATATTATTTAAAGTTAAAATATATTGTTCAATTTTACCAGCGATGCTGAGGTCTAACCATTTACTTTTATTTCCTTCAAGTTTTTGAATTTTTTCAATAGGATGGTTTCGATAAAAGTTTTGACAATAATGATAAGCACTAATTACAGTTTCCCATGTGCCGAAAATCTCTTTTTCTAAATAACCAGAGATATTATTCTTTTCAGTGTCGAAGACAAGATTCTTTTCAAACTTGTTATATAAAGTTCTTACATTATTATCTGTTTCATCTTGAATTTTAATGCTTTTCAGCTTTTCCACTGATTGCTGAATGTCAACTAAACTGTTTTCGATAGCTTCTGCAATAGTTGAAAGTTTTATTAAGTCTTGGTTTGTCGTCAAAAAGTCCTTTTTTTCGATGATTTGATTAATCAAATTATAAAAATAATCAGCATCTTGGTCGATTTCAGCAATGTAACCATCGAGGTTTTTATCATCTATATTATTCGTATAAAAATCTTTTGCATCTTGAAATCCCAATTCATTAATTTCAGAAATTTTCTCTAGTAAATCGTCCAATTCTTCGATAAAATCAGGAAATTCGTCATTTATTTTCTCTTTGTTTAACAGGGAACTCAGTATTCGTTTATTAATATTTTCTCGTACTGATTTTTTTATGTTTTCAAAAAGTGAACTATTAGGTTCCAGAACTTCTTTATTCTTAATAATGTTTTTAATATTTTCATCGTATCTTGCATATTCTCCTATAAGAAAATCAGTAATATGAGTACTTATTCTTGTTTCAATTCCTTTTAGGCTTAATTCATTTATCCAATCGACAAATTTTTGAACACCAGGAGCAGTGATGATTTTATAAACTTCATCAAAAAATGACTTAACTTTTTTTTGATATTTTTCTAAGTCTTCATATGAACTAATTTGCTCTCTTTCTTTCTGAATAGAAATGAATTTAGTATTTAAATCATTATCGACAATTGCAGTATTTACATCATTAGTATTGACTTTTTTTTCTGTCAAAGCTGTTTCGTAATGCTCTTGAATGTCATCAAAATTTATCTTACTCATTGTCTTCAATTTTAATTAGGTTCAATATATTGCGCTCCATAGATTTGACATTCTCAATTTGCTCTGAGATATTTTTTAGATTTTCAATTATTTCATCCATTGTGGGAAGAGTATTTTCAAACGAAGATTTAAGAGTGTCTTGAAATGCTTTGATATCGTCATTTTTAATCCAAAAAGATTCAGCCGGTTTGTATTTCTTTTGAAAAATATTGTCAAAGGTATCCCCGCCACCTAACTTTTTAAATGATTCGACAAACAATCTTGAATACAAATAATTATCATTTCTTGGAGTTGAATATTTTTCTTTGAAAAGTTTCGTGTTCAATGAATCAAGATTATATAATTCATTAATCACATTTTGCTTTTCTTGAATCTTACTTTTATACGTTTGTAAAGAGTTTTCAAGCTTTTTTGCATCAGAGATAAATTCCTTAATCGTGTTTATCTTTTTTTGAATAGTTGAGTTGATGTAGTAACCAATAATTAAGTTTGATATACTAAAATTTTCTGTAATGTAGATTGTGAACGGTATAATAATTTTAGTATAAAAATTATCAATTTCATTGACTTCAATGAATTCTTCTTTCTTTCCTGTTAAATCTTTTAGGTTTTCAGAAATGTCCAACAAGTTTGTACTCAGCTCTCGCAATTCCGTTTTTTTTGCTTCTAACTGAGATAACAAGGTTTTTTTAAAATTTTCAGAATCTTCAACTTTATGAGATAGGATATTTATAAATAATCCATCAAAAAAATAATTTTTGTAGCTTGAAACTCCAATATATTTTAGGTATGATTTATAAAGTAAATTCTCGTCTTCTAATAAATCGATTATTTCATTAACTGTCTTGATATCTGAATACTCAGAAATTAGATTAAGGTATTTGATAATCCCTTTAGTAACCTTATCAGTTTGATGAAAATCCTCAATAAAACGATTTAAGTCATTTTTGAATTTTTTCAAGAAACCATTAAAGCCAATTAGAGATAAATCAACTTTGTCATCATCAGGATACAATTTCAATTCTTGTATGTTGCTTAATATATCCAAAAACTTTTCATTAAGCATGACATTTTGGGCAAGAGATAAACTAATAAATCGCCGGCTTTGAGAACTGAAAACTGTTTCAAGATTGTCTTTATCATTTAACTTAATAGAGTAGCTATGGTTTCTAACTTGTTCAATGTCGGACACATATTTTTCTATCTCATTATTATAGGCATTCTTAGCTTCTATTGCAATTTGATGAAACACGCTGTTTTCACCAATCAATAATAAATCTTTATAATATTCTATAGTTCTTCTTGTTTGTTTACTTTCTGTCCAAGGTGATTTTTGAATTTTGTTTAATAACAATTCCACAATACTATCTATGCGAATAACAATTTGATTGTCTGAGAATTCTCTTATACTATCACTTTTTATATCATCATAAAATAAGCCAATTGTAGCAATTTTAGTCACGGAAGAAATAAAATCCGAAATTCGTTGACTATTGTGAATTTGATAAGAATCAATATGTTTAACATCTAATCGTTTTAATTTATAAGGGAGCTCTTCTTTGCCGTCAGCATAACAAAGCCACTCTTTAAATTCTTTTATTTGTTCGCTTTCAGAAAGATATACAACATTTGAAATTAGTTCACCATCTCCAAAATAGTTCTTTTTTTCAGACCAGTTGTTCTTAAAATATGCTTTTAGATTTTCAATATATAATTCTAATAAGTTTTCATTGTCGTAATCTGGAATTACTATAATTTCTTCTTTATCATTCTTACTCCAAATAAATATGTTATCAATAACATCAACTTCAGAAATTTTTGTATCAAGAGATTCAGATTTATATGGTAATTTAGGTGTTCCTATCGGCTGCTCTATTGCTTCCCTAATTGTTTTAAGGTTTAACTGAATAAATACATTATCTTCATGTTGTTGATTGATATCAAATAAATCATATACATTTTTAAAAGTCCTGTCGATATTTTCATAATCATCAGCTATCTTGTTTTGAGTTAGAATAAAGTCAAGTAATTTTTTAATGCTCAAATCATTCTCATCCTCATAAATTGTAATCATATCGTATAATACACTCCACAATGGGTTTAAGAATGTGTCAACAAGAGCTTTATCAGTATTTGATTTATCAATAAAACCAAAACAAATTTTTTTGTCTTTGCTGGATATTGATTCCAAAACTAAGTCCAAATAATGAGATATTTTTTCTGAATCTACAGTAGCATATTCGACTTCTTTTTTTAGGTCTTTTTTAATTGCATCTTTCAATGTTTCATAATCGATAATATCTTTAGAAACAGAGAAGAGTTCTTTACCATCTAAAAGTAAATTTTTGATACTTTCAACTTCAATGGTAATTTTTCGAGGTCCTAAACATATTAATGAGTCTTTAATTAGTAGTTGCAAAGATGACTCATAATCGTTGAATATTTCTGATTTTAGAAATACTACGTTTGCTTCTCCTGTATCATCAATAGGGTCTTTAAGTACAATGTTTTCTCTAATAAAGGCATCGAAACTATGTTCCTTCAATTCATCTATTGTTTGTAAATTATATTTTAGCTTTTTAATTTGGCCAGGTCTTGAACGAGAAAGCCACCAAATAAAATTTATGTATTCTTTTGGAAAATCTTTCAAAAATGATTTTGACAAAGATGCAACTGTAGGCATTTGTATTTGTTTAACAAATAACCTTCTTTGTTCAGCGGCATTGCTATCTGATTTCTGTTTTAAATCTTGATTTAGTTCATAGCCAGATGCAGGCCCATTGCCAATAATACAATAATAGTTTGTTGAAGAAGTAGAGAAGACATCATCAAAGAAATGTCGCAAAATGCCACCTCCGGAACTTTCAATCAGTCCTTTTAATTCTTGGTATTTTGCTTCAAATTCGTCTATTAAAAGCAAGTATCTATTTTCACTTATTACTGCTTCTTTAATTCTTTTGTAATCAAATAATGGGAATTCTTCATCTTTGAATTCTCCATTGTTTGTTGTGTGTAATCTTGCTGGTTTAAATTTTGATAAATATTCAGTAAGATTGTCTTGGTCAAAAGAAGGAAAGTAAATTTGTCTTCCCTCAATATTGTCGGGTAAAAAATTGTTCAGAATTTCGATTTGAGCAGACAATGTTTTACCAATTACTTTACTAACTTCTTTATTGGGTAGTTTTTCTAAATTATTATCGCTTAAGTACTGTTTAATTACTGCAATTACATCTTCTAGATTCATCAGAAAAGCAGGAACACCAAGTTTAGTCCAAGCATAATGGAACATGTAATGTA
>Ga0265293_10012336_pt1 | contig 11365 bp, 10 predicted proteins | sample Munlanlewell138R_FD_192505 | JGI IMG/M metagenome (GOLD analysis project Ga0265293, IMG submission 192505) | Leachate microbial communities from a municipal landfill in Southern Ontario, Canada - Leachate well 138R | ecosystem: Engineered > Solid waste > Landfill > Unclassified | place: Canada... | reverse complement strand
AGCAAGACTCGTGACAGCCTGTTTATCTTATCCAATCAACTCCTCCATAAAGCTCTTGAAGTGCATCCCAAGTACAGCAATGCATTTTTGACTTTAGGTAACTTGCATTATGAGTACAATGCCAATACTGACAGTACGATTTACTATTATTCTAAAGCTCTGGAGATTTATCCTGCTAATTATGATGCAAGTCTGAACCTTGCAAGACTATACAGAGACTTTGCAAAAGACTTGCAGAAAGCAGAATTCTACCTTAAAAATTGCATTAAAACTAATTCCCAAAAGTACGAAGCCTACAATGAAGTAGGTGTTATTTACTATCAAACCGGAAACGTAAAACTTGCTGCTCAGATGTTCGAAACTGCTGCTGCTTTGAATAATACCGATAAGCAATTATATAAAAATCTATACACTACATTTATGACATTAGGAGATACCTTAAAAGCTGTTATGTATCTGAATAAAGGAAATGCAATAAAGTAACATGAAACTAAATATACATTACTACCAACATGTGAATCATGAAGGACCGGGTGTCATACAAAATTGGTGCTATGACAACGGACATAATATGACGAGAACAAATTTCAGAGTAAATGATGATATTCCTAATCCTGACCTCTATGATGTACTTATAATAATGGGAGCTCACTTCTCGGTTCACGATACTGATAAATATCCTTGGTTGATAAAAGAAAAACGCTCTATTGACAGAGCCTTAAACGACGGGAAGAAAGTTTTAGGGATTTGCTTGGGTGCACAGCTCATAGCAGAAGTGCTCGGTGCCGAGGTCAAGAAGTCTGAATTTAAAGAGCTTGGATGGCATAAGATTAAATTCTCAAAAGAAGGAATGAATTCCAAACTATTTAATCACTATCCTCAAATACACGACATGTTCCATTGGCACGGTGAAACATTTAATTTGCCTGACAACTGTATGCTTGTAGCCGAGTCTGAGGCTTGTCAGAATCAAATTTTTCAGTATGGTGAGCTTGCAGTAGGTTTTCAGTGTCATCCGGAACTGAGTGAATATCATATAGGAAGGATGTTAGAGAAGTCAAGTGATTATCTAACAGATGGTAAATACGTAAATTCTAAAGAAGAAATCCTTGAAAATATACATTTTGCAAAGAAGAATAATGATTTATTCAGAGGTTTTCTCGATAAATTTTTAGTTGTTGAAGGATAGGAATAAATATAAAAATTTCGGTACCGATTTCTGTTCTTATATACGAAACCGGTACCAATTTTATCATCGAATGACTTTTTCTATCATTTCTTCGGTCTCTTTGAAGGCATCAGTCATTACTTCGTCTATTAAACCACCTACCATACCTGCTAACTTATCGGCTTTCATCCTTGAAATATAAGTTTTGCCGTCAGATTTGTCATATACGGAAATTCTGCATGGCATCATCGAAGATGCATTTCTCTCATTATCTTTCGATAAAATTTTATAAGCATGACTCGGGTTGCAAGTTTCAATTACTTTCACCGGCAATACTTCCTTACCGTTTTTTTTCATTGTTTCTTGTAAATCATGGATTGCTGTTATTCTCCATCCTGCTGATTCAATTTCATCACTTAGCTTTTCAATCGTCTCTGCAAAACTATAATTGCTTTCATTTTCAATAAACATCTTTTCTCCGTTCTCAAAACTTATTAAATAATTTATACTCGCAATAAAAATTCCAAAAATCAGAACAAGCTTCATATCAAACCCTAATATTGCTAAACAGCAATATTGACGAATCAGAAAATATTAATTGCAAGAGATTTCTATTTAACAAAGTTTAATTTAACATATTTCTGAAAACTTGTACCGCTAAGTATTACAAGATATGTTGCACTCGACTGGATTTTTAAATCCGCAGTATTCAGCTGAAATACCTTATAATCTTGGTCTAAAATACCATCATAACAAGTATGAATCACCCTTCCTTCGGTATCAAATATCCTTAGAGAAATGTATTCACCGGCAGGTAGGTATGTTTTGATGTTGAAATTGTCAGAAACAGGATTTGGATAAACCTCAATTAAGTTATGGTTATGACTTTCGATTTCGGAAACACTTGTAACTAATTTCTCAATTTCAAAGTCCCATATACCTCTGCCGTAGGTAGCAAATCTGGCAATATTTTTTGATGGAATATAATTAACACTCCAATAGAACTGGTCGGGAGCATCAAGACCCCTTATATCATACCATCTGGCGTGATTTTTTACATAAATGTACGGACCGAGTGACGTTGCTGCAAAAATCACCTCTTCATCAGCAGACATATCAATCTGAAAAATTATCAAGGGCGGTAATCCGGGAATACTGTCGAATGTACGTCCATTATCATTTGAGACAAATAGAGCCGGATTCGAGTATCCACTACCTGCAATATTTACAGTCTCTGCTTTAAGTCTTGATGGAAATATACAAGTACCGTGCAGATAGTTATATTCCGGAGCAATAAAGTCAATTGCTTCACTCCAACTTAAGCCACCATCGGTTGAAGTATAAAACTTCCCTGTGCGAGTTGCTGCATATACATTATTTTTATTTAGACTAGATACACTTAATGCTGTAACGTCATTGTCCGGATCGGAGGAGTCAAATTGATAGGGTAATTCATGTGCTGATATATTTCCTGAGAAACTATCATATTCTAATGTCCATATCTTGCATTGTCCTGATATTCTTCCTCCCGGTGCAACATAAGCTTTGTGTGGTTCACCGGGAACAGCAATGATTGGTGCAATCCAGACCCGGTCATTATAATTATTTGGAAGATTCCATGATGATGACTTTGTATTATTTATTATATCTGGATAATATGTTGCAAATCCCGGGTACATAGTCCATAGGCTGTTAGTGCCGTCTCCGGAAGTTAAAGAACCATAGTCACCGCTTATTATCTGTTCAAAATCTAATACTTTGTCAGTGACAAGTTCACTGCGTTGGAAGCCTTGGTCCTGACTTCCTGCAAGGATATAGGATTGGTCATCGTTTTGGTATGATGAGATTGAATAGTACTGTGAAACATTTAAATCTTTCAAGGATATGTTAACTACCGAATAATCTTCCTTAGTTTTATATATTCCTCCATCAGTAGATATTAGGAAAAACTCACTGTCCTTACTTGTCCTGAATGACTTAATGCCGGGTATGTCGGCATGTAAATTATTAACAGGGTCAGTATAATAAGTTTCCCAAGAGTTAATAAGATTCCATGTTAATGCCCCGTCATAAGTAATGTAACCGTTTACTCCTCCAAGAATAGCTATGTCAGGGTTAAGTTTTGAAACTCCGAAACTGTTGGACATGAAATAATTCGTTGGTGAATCGCTGATATACTCGATATGATTATTAGTACCCCGAAATGAGTAAACTGTAGTTTTAGCTTGATTATAATTTCCGGCATGTATGTAGAGAGCTATATCACTCTGATGCTTACAACCTGAAATTCTAAGGTTGTTTGGGTTATTGTGTATGATTTGCGACTGTATGCTTACTATTTTTCTTTCTAATCCATCTACGCTGAACAGTGTATCACGGTGTATGAGATAAAGTTTATGGTAGTTATTTCCTAATCCTCCGCTTGCAACGTCATCCTGATATTCACCGCGACTTTTTTCCCATCCCCAAATGTCAATTTGATTTGTGCTACTCAAGCTGATAACCCTTTGAAAACTTTCACCGTTATCATTAGAATAATAAAGTGCTTTTATTGCTATCCAAGCATCATAATCCCATTCATCTGCAAGGATGTAAATATGGATGCGGTCGGGATTGTTCATCACCTGACCCCTGTTTATTTCGCCCCATTTCTGTATTTCCTCCAAGCCCTTGGCACCTTCCCAAGTATGACCTTCATTGTCTGAGTAGTACAGATTGTTACGATCAAAAACAAATATTCTGCGAGACGAGTTTATGTGCTCTACCTTGATATTTCGTATATCAAATTGAAGTGAGTTGTTCAGGCATGTCCAGTCTTCACCATTGAGTGTACCACGCCAAACATTACCACCGGCTGAAGCAGCATAAATCAAATTATCTGTTAAATCAACGTCTGCTGTGTGAATTCTGCCGGATTGATTGTTACTTCCGCGCTCCTTCCAAGTGCCGACAATTTTTTGATTATCTGACACAAATTTCATTAGTTCCGGTGAGTTACTCTTTAATTTGCGGGCTTCATTGGTTAATTTAAGGCGTGTTCTCATGAATTCTTGACGTAACAGCTTATAATTGATGCTTGGGTCGCTTCTGTGGATTTTTTCCAGCCATTCCTTTCTTGAGTTATGATACTCAGGATCACCTTCCTTATTGCGTTGTTTGAGATGCGCTTCATCTCCTTGTGTGCGAACTTCAAGCACAAGAATTAAGAATGCAATCAATAATACTAAGTAATTCATCATTTCCCCTAATTCTTTGATTTAAAAAAACTTTATACCATTGTTATTAATTATTACAATTTAAACAGTATTGTTCACTTTTTGTTAAAATTGATTACTATTGATTAAACAGTAGTACCTACGAAAATAAAAACAAATATTTTAGAGAAAATAATATTTCTCATTTTCGCGACAATATAATTAACAATATATTTGATTAAAAGTTACAGGAGTTATTTATATATTTTACTAAAAACAATTTAAATGTAGTGTCAATAAATCATCCAATCCAAGTTCATTACCTGAGCGTTCAGCAGTCTTGAGTTAGGTGGAAACATCTTAGTTGACACAATTGGGAATATAGTCGAAGTCAGCTCCTAAACCTAAGATATCATTACTGCCTAAGTTAAAAATATGCTCTACATGTTGTGGTAGTCAAAGTTTCAGGTTCTTAGCGAACATTCACATAAATCCGTCACAATTAAATATCTTATTTATCTGATAATTGTGTAAATTTCGTCTGTGGTGGAATTGTGCGCTCGAATCTGAATATGATGCGATAAATGGACTTTAAGACTTGATGCTTAAATATTCAAATCCAACTTCATCAAGATGTGTAACATCAATACCGACAACTGTGAAATTACTGAGGTTTCGAGTTTGTACCATATCATTTACACACATTTCATAAAAGGAGTGCAGGAAATTTAAATCAATTATGATAGGAGAGGCTTCCATATTTGATAGAACTATGTTTTAACTTACTTTGTCAAAACTTATTTTTGCTTTCTATCAGTCGGATAGAAGAGTCCGGTTAAATTTAGAAATTACCTTTTGCTTCATCTGCATATTACAAAGAATCAACTGAAAATTTTATTCGGAGTAATAATTGAAAAATACTGTTAAACACCGTTTGACGCCTTGAATTTACTTATGTTCACTGGTGACTTACTAATATGATAAATATAATCGGGGAATTATATTACTGTATCGCTATGGGCATCAGCAACTTTCATTTTTGATTTCCGTCTAATTTATAGTATATTTATAGTTGAAAAATTTTATTATTTAAAATTAGGCAATTATTTGAAATAAATAAAGTATTTTTGATAAAAATATGGAAACTAAATGTATAAATCAATTAAAAATATTGTACTTTATGTAATTGGAGGATTAACTCTCATAACCGGAGTCATGAGTTTAATCACGATAACAGCTGACGATAATTTGAAGAAGGCGCTCAGATACGTACCAAACGAAGCATTCGGATTTGGCGAAAAGCTTAATTATAAGGTAGGTTATAAGTTTATAACAGCAGGAACAGGTCACTTTCACATACAGCCTGAACCGATTTACAGGAACGGCAGAAAGTGTTATGATATCAGGTTTCAAGTTAAGTCACTCGAAAGTCTGGATTGGCTCTACAAAGTGCGTGACCAATATCGTACAGTACTTGATGTAGCAGGAATTTTCCCTTGGGAGTTCGAGCAAAGAATACGTGAGGGTTCCTATAAACGTGATGCAAAAGCTTACTTTGACCAGGAGAATAAGCTTGCAAAAGTTAAGCAAAAGGAAATCACTACTCCTGAATATGTGCATGATATTGTTTCTGCTTTTTTCTATGTCAGAACACTTGATATTAAGAGTTTCCCGAAAGATACAGTTTTCTTTCTGCCCAATTTTGTTGATGACACAACATATACACTCGGGGTTAAAATTAGAGGAAAGCAAACAATAAGCGTAGATGCAGGTAAATTTAAATGTACCGTAATAGAACCTTTGGTTGTTCAGGGAGGACTCTTTAAGAGTGATGGTACTATACTTATATGGGTTTCAGAAGATGAGAGAAAAATTCCCGTGAAAGTAGCTACCAAAATCCCTATCGGATACGTAGAGGCATCTTTAACTTCTTACTCCGGACTCAGAGGCAGTCTTGAATCTAAAATCAATTAATGCGAGATATGTATGCAAAAGGTAATTATTTATATACTTTCAACAATTTTTATATTTACTTATTCTAATGCGCAAACAGATAAAGAAAAACTTTTTGACAGAATAAAGTCTGACTATTCTGATTTAAATTCCTTATCACTGAATTTTGTATTGAATGAAAATCCAGCTGTTAAAGGTTCATTGATGGCTAAGAAAGGCAATAAATATATACTTACTGTGGCAAACAGAAAAATTTATTGTGACGGCAAGACTATATGGAATTACGTTCCTGAGAATAAGAATGTGTTGGTGAGTAATTTCGAATCACATGGTGAGTCTGCGTCAATAGAGAAGATTTTCTTTAAATTTACAAATAATTTTACACCTGTTAAATTATACAAAAACCAGACAGGAAGGCGAGGAAGCTCACGCGTGCTCGAGTTGAAACCAACAGAGGATAACGATGATGATATTACACTGATTAAACTTATTATTAATCCTGATAATCTTGATATTTACAGTATAACCATTGTGAGAAATTATGCTGAAGAAAGTTGGGAAATTTCTAATCTTAAGATAAATCCGAATATTGCCGATAATAAATTTATGTTTGTAGCTCCTGAAAATGTTGAATTAATTGATTTGAGATAAATTTGAAGGTTAGTATAATATTCGGCTCTATTATTTTTGTAGCGGGTTTAATTTTTATTTCATGCTCTCCCGTTAGAAATACTACTTTCAGGAGCCAGTCACATGATAAAATTGACGCTGAAATCGCCACTTATGATGATGCTGTAGAGAAAAGATTTACTGATACCACAATTATTAGACTACCGGATGTACTTCCTGTTAAACTACAAGTATCCGATGAGTTGAAACAATTGTTTGATTCCGCTGTTGAAGATATGGATGCTCAAAGATTCGACTCGGCGATGAAAAAACTTACAGGTATTAAAAGTTCCCTTAACACAGATGATTCATTATATTATGAGTCTGAATTCTATCTTATTGAGTGTATTATCAGCATGAATCACTTGGATGAAGCTTTGATACGATTAGAATCTTTACTCGCTGAACAGCCGAATGATTCCATCCTCGAACGCGTCCTTGTTAGACTTGGTCAAATACACTGTGCAAAAAGTAATCAAAGAAAAGCTGCGATGTATTTCACTCGTTTAGCAGATACTAATCCGAACTCAATATATTTGAAAGTAGCAAATTGTGACTTTTTAAATAAGAGTTCTCAGTGATTCGTGTCTGACAGGGTAATTTTTTCTGTAATTATCAAATTCTCGGCTCCTGATTTCCATTTTATTATTAGATAATTTCTTGAAAATCTCTGAATCTGATTGAATATCCCTGCATCTGTCCAGATGTTCCATGATTTCTTTACGTGTACGAAATTCACTTAGGGTTTTGAATTCTGATTTACTCAATTCATTCTCCAAGATATCCCAATTAGGCTCTATGCCTGAAATCTCCTTAAATACATTCAGCATCATCTTCGTACCGTTGAGCTTACCTGTATATGAGTGTCCTGCAATGTGTGGAGTAGCAATCATAGAGAGAGTTGCTAATTTGTCATTATATTCAGGTTCGTTCTCCCAAACATCAATGACTGTGAAGATTGATTTTTTTTCATGTAAATCAATCAGAGCTGACTCCTGAATGACAGACCCTCTTGAAGCATGTATAATAAGAGCACCCTCCCGAACATTTTTTAAATTATTTTCGTTTAACAGGTAATAAGTAGGATAATTGCCGATGGTGCATAGTGGTACATGATTACTGATTACATCGCAATTTTTTATCAAATTTGTCAGGTCTGTGTAAGTTGCATAATCAGGAAAATTGAAATCCCTGTCAAAAAGAGGCGGATCATTGACAAATACGTTCATTCCAAGTGCAAAACAATAAGAAACTAGCAGTCTTCCGATACATCCGTAACCAATTATACCAACATTCAACTCATTAATATCCTTTTGATTGTCATAAGCCCATTTCAAAATAGAATAAACAGCGTATTCTGCAACTGAATTGGCATTACTGCCTTTCGCATCACGGAAGATTATTCCGGATGATGAAAGATAATCGAGGTCAGCATGATCAGTACCCGAAGTTGCTGTAGCTACAAGCTTAACATTGCTGTTCCTCAAAAGATCTCCATTGATTTTTGTTTGAGAACGTGTAAACAGTAATTCACATTTTGATTCGACAAGTTGTTGATTAGTTATTTCTCTTCCGGTAAAAGTATGTACTTCAACAGAATCGGGTAGAGATTCTTTGAATAATGGAATATTATTATCACAAAAAACAATCATATCATTCAGAGCTTTAATTTTTTAAAAATTGATTCAGGTATATTTTTAATAATCATCATAATATATTTCCAGAAGAATGGTAAATAAACCACATCCTTATTGTTATCAACAGCTTTGAGGATTCCGGCTGCTATTGTTTCAGGTTCTGCAAAGAGAAAGTTTTTTTTCAATTTAGCAGTCATAGCAGTATTTACAAAACCGGGCTTTACCGTTATACATTTTATGCCGGAATGGTATAGCCTGTTTCGGAGCCCTTGCATGAATGTAGTGACCGCAGCTTTTGCCGCTCCGTACACATAGTTGCTCTGTCTGCCTCTGTCTCCTGCGACCGAAGAAATTACTATAAGAGTACCCGAGCCGACTTTCTCGAAGTACTCTGCTGCTGATGTAGCCAATGAAATGACCGATAATGCATTAACTGTAAATTCTTCTGATATTCTGTAAATATCATTTTTAATATCATCATGATTGGGGAGAGTACCGTGAGCAATCATTATTAAATCAAGCTTACCGTATATTTTCGCGGCTTCAACAATTAAACCGGTATAAGAACTTGTATCGCCGGCATCGAAAGCAATTAAATTCGTTTCGGCATTCGGGCAATGTGTCTTAATATCCATGTAAACGGATTCGTTCCTCGATTGATTTCGAGCTGCAAGTACAAGATTATAGCCCGATTCGGCAAGTAATTTTGCCGTTTCGTGAGCAATTCCTGATGTGGAACCAATGATAAGTGCATTTTTCATGATTAATTCTCTGTTACTCTTCTCCAAAAACCAGAAGAAAATTTCGGGTCAATAAATTTTGAAAATTTTTCCCATTCGGGGTAAAATTTGCGGAAATTTTGTGCAGACATTCTTGCATCTTTCGCAGGATATAATCTTCCGCCGTAGTTTATCAATATTTTGTCAGCTCTGTCAAGCATTTTGAGAGTCTTTTCGCCTCTAAATTTGAAGTCAACGGCAAGTGTTACTCCCGGTCTCGGAAAAGAAATCATACCCGGTGATATTTTATTGCCGAACATTTTGAGTACAGTTAAAAAAGACGAATCACCGGACTCTGTAATTGTTGCAAATACTTCCTTTAAGCATTTTAATCCTGCTTCGAAAGGAATAACAAACTGATACTGCAGAAATCCTTTCTTACCATAAACTTTATTCCAATCCGACACTGCATCCAGTGGATAAAAGAACTCGTTGAAGCTGACAAGTGAGCAGGTTTTCTTTTCGAATTGTTTAGTATAATACAGTAGATTAAATATTGCTGTGCTCAAGGGATTAATCAAATCCACTTCGGCAATGAAAGGAATTTGTTGTTTAAACCCCTTAAACTCATCTTGTTTTTCGCTGCTTGCAAAATTTCCTCTCGAAAATATGCCTTCACCATTCGAATTTGTATTTATCCATGCTACCGTATTATCAAATTCACCGGAATCCTCATTAATCAGAAAGAAATCTTCAAAAGAGCCAAATTTAATGTTTTCGCAATTTATTACCGGACCCGCGCACCTGACACAGCGCAGCTCGATGTTGAGCATTATACCGGTAAGCCCCAATCCGCCTATAGTTGCTTTGAATAAATCAGTGTTTTCGGTCAAAGAACAATGATAAATCTTACCGTCGCTTCTCAGCAAATCGAAGCTTAACACATGCGAACCGAATGTTCCTGATTTATGATGATTCTTGCCGTGCACATCATTAGCGACAGCACCGCCTAAAGTGATATATTTAGTCCCGGGAGTTACCGGCAGGAACCATTTTCTCGGCAGGAGGAATTTCAAACATTGCTCGAGAGTTGCACCACATTCGGCTTTCAAGACACCTGTATTTTCATTGAAGGAGATGAATCTGTTGAGGTATGATGTGATAATCAAATTATTGTCGGGATTCAGACACGAATCGCCGTAACTTCTGCCCAAGCCGTGTGGGAGATAACTTTTACTTGTATCCGAAAAGTCGGGAATTTCATCTTTCCATAACAAATAATCCACTTGATGGTGTACCGTTTTAGGGTAACGTCCGAACGATTCTATTGATTTGTTCATATTGCTGCCATGATAGAAATCAAACTAATTATTGCAAAAGTAATATAACTTACCTTATCCTTTACCATAAAAACAATAGGATCCTCATCCATCATACCGCGATGGGCGATGAACCACATCCTGAGCAGCCAATACAAGATTACAGGAGTAATGACATACAGAAATAATGGATTGTTATATAGTCGAACGACATTGGGGCTGTCAATGTATAGAGTAAAAATAACCGCCGAAACAAAGGCAGCTGAAATGCCGATTGTATTTATCAATGGAATATCCTCAACATGGTAATCACGTCCGCCGGGCTTGGTTTTGTTAAGCTTGATGAGACCTTTCAGCTCGGTGTATCGTTTCATGGCGCCAAGCGATATAAACATGAACATAGTGAAACTGAAGAGCCACGGGGACAAGAATGTATCGCTTGCAATGCCTCCGGAAACAACTCGTGTCGTGTAGAGAAGCGAGAGGGTAATCATGTCGAGAAGATATATTTTCTTAAGTTTGAATGAATAATATACCGTTATGATGGTATAGGCAATTAATATATATAAGAAATTATTGTTCGGCATGAATAGCGATAGCCCATATCCCATGATTAAGAGAATGGGAATGAGTTTCAAACATGTAAGTATCTTTATTCGACCTGATGCGGCAGGTCTGTTTTTCTTTGTAACATGATTCCTGTCGG
>Ga0265293_10012335_pt1 | contig 11366 bp, 9 predicted proteins | sample Munlanlewell138R_FD_192505 | JGI IMG/M metagenome (GOLD analysis project Ga0265293, IMG submission 192505) | Leachate microbial communities from a municipal landfill in Southern Ontario, Canada - Leachate well 138R | ecosystem: Engineered > Solid waste > Landfill > Unclassified | place: Canada... | reverse complement strand
GATGACACCCACGACCCCGCTGCCTTGGTCGACGCCTTCTCCGACCGGAAGATACCGCTGATGACGGTAACGCTGAACGAGCCGGACATCGCCGCGCTTTACGAGCGCCGCTTCGTCCTCGTCAGGCCTGACGGCCATGTCGCCTGGCGCGCGGATGCGATCGACGATGCATTGCTGATTGCCGATGTCGTGCGCGGCGCCCGATGAACTTTTAAAAAACGCAACGAGAAAACAGGAGACAACTCATGACCTTGCACAAAACGCTGAAATCACTCGTGACCTGTGGCACCGTCCTGCTGGCAACGGCCCTGGGCTCGCCGGCGTGGGCGCAGGACGCCAGCGCCTATCCCGCTCGCCCCGTCACTTTCATCGTGCCCTACACTGCCGGAGGCAGCAACGATGTCGTGGCGCGCATACTGGGCGAAAAACTCGGCTCATACTGGAAACAGTCCGTCGTAGTGGAAAACAAACCCGGCGCCGGCGGCAATCTGGGCGCCAGCATGGTGGCCCGCGCGGCGCCCGACGGCTATACCTTGCTGATCACGCCCAACAATCTGCTGACGATGAATCCCGCCATGTACAAAAAGACGGGGGTAGGCTACGATCCGCTGAAGGACTTCTCCTTGATTTCCCTCATTGCTACCGGCCCCATCCTCCTGGCCGTCAACGCCAAGCTGCCGGTCAATTCCGTCGGCGAGCTTATCGCTTACGCAAAGGCCCATCCGGAAGGATTGAGCTATGCGTCCGCCGGCGTGGGAACGCCGCACCACCTGACGGCTGAACTGCTCAAGTCGATGGCCGGCATGGATATGCTGCACGTTCCTTATCGGGGCGCCGTGCCGGCCGTCACGGATCTGGCCGCGGGTCGGGTGGACGTGATGTTCGGCATCCCGAATTCGCTGATGCCGTTCGTCAAGCGCGGCGATATCAAAGCACTGGCGATCAGCGGTCCCGAGCCGGTCCCCAGCCTGCCGAACATGCCCACCATCGCCGCCGAAGCATTGCCGGACTTCAACTCGACCTTGTGGATCGGCCTTGCCGCGCCAGCCGGCACACCCTTGCCCGTCATCGAAAAAATCAACGCGGACATCGCCAAAGCCATGAAAGAAAAGGACGTCATCGCGGCGCTGGAAGCGCAAGGGCTGGCCCCCGCCTGGAACACGCCCGAGCAATTCCGGGCAATGGCCAAGGAAGATGCCGAAAGGTGGACTGCGCTGATCGAAGAGAAGAACATCAGCGCGGAATAAGCGGCGGCGGGCTCCGTATTACCCGCGTCTGCTCACCCGCCGAGCTGCTCCAGAACAAGATCATATAAAGGCTGGGCAGCCGGGCCAAACACATGGCCACGCCTATGGAACAGCTCGATGGCACGACAAACAGTCGGCTTGACGAGCGGCACCACGCATAAACCCGTGCGGCCGATGACATCGCATGCGCCCAGGGGCAGGATGGCTATGCCGGCGCCGCCCGCGACCAGGCCGACCGCCGTGGCCAGGTGCTGCACTTCATATGCGAACCACAAACTCAGCTTGTTCTCGCTGATCACGGCTTCCGTCTGCAGCCGCAGCCCGCTGAGCGAACCGATACCGATTAGGGGCTGGCCGGCCAGGCTGCGCCAGGCAAGTCGCTTTCTCTTCGCCAATGGATGGTGCCGAGGACACACCATGACAACAGGGTCGCGAAACAAAGTGACGCAATCCAGTTCGTTGTGCCTTGCGGGCAGGACCGATATCCCGAATTCGGCCTCGCCCCGCAGGACCGCCTGGCGAATCTCGGTGGCGGAACGGTCGAGTATCTGGATTCGATTGCGCGGATAGCGCTCTCCATACAACGCTATTACCCGAGACATCCGGCCGGCCGCAACGGTGGGCAAACAGCCCATCACCACATGCCCATACCCATGCATGGTGCTTTCTTTCAGCTCCGCCAGGGCGGCCGACATTTCGCGCACCAGCCTGCGAGCGCGCGGCAGAAAATCCGCTCCCGGTTGCGTCAGGGAAACGCTGCGGGTCGTGCGCGCCAGCAGCTTTCCGCCGACGGCGGCCTCCAGCTTGACGATACGCCGGCTCAGGGCGGTCTGGGAGAGATGGAGACGATCCGCCGCTTGGCTGAAGCTTCCAAGATCAGCGACCGCAACGAACGCTTCCACACCCAGGATGTCGAAATTGTGCATGGCCGATTTATGTAAGTTGTACATATATGGATGAACAAAATGCATTGTACATACACGGCATCGGCCTCCTACAATTCCTCTTGTTCACATCCACGGTCTGCTCGCATACGAGGAACAAGGAGACAAGATGCGCGATGTCGAGTCGCTAAAGCCCTGGCTTGGACGCCGGCAAGACCAGCATGACGACGTGTCGAGCGTGTTGGCCACGCGTATGGCGGCCTTGCTGGACCGGTCCGCCATGTTCCGGGCCGGCGACGCGCTGCCCATGCACTGGTATCCCATCCTGTTTGGCGAGACGGCCCCGCAAAGCTCGCTGGCGCAGGACGGTCATCCGGAAAAAGGGGACTTTCTTCCTCCGATCCCGCTTCCCAAACGCATGTTCGCCGGCAAACGGGTCGAGTTCATCGCGCCTTTACGCATCGGCGAACGGGTGAGGAAGACGTCGGTGATTCACGCGATCACGCCTAAGACAGGCCGATCCGGTCCGATGTGTTTCGTGACGGTGCGCCACGAAATCGTGGGCGAAACAGGCCTCGCCGTCGTCGAGGAGCAGGACATCGTCTACAAGGCGGCATCCCGCACGGCGGCGCACTCATCCCGGGCACCCCATCATCGCGACGTCCACGCGGACGCGCGCCAGAAAGGCAAGCTCTTGGGCCGGCCCCGGATCATTACCCCCGACGCCATGATGCTATTTCGCTATTCCGCGATCACCTTCAACGCCCATCGCATCCACTATGACCTGGAGTACGCTCGGAATCAGGAAGATTACCCGGCGCTGGTGGTCAATGGCGGATTGACGCTCTTGCTCATATGGCAATACGCCGCCGACAACGACTGGATGATGACGCACTCCGCCTCCCGAAATCTACGTCCCCTGTACGTTGACCAACCCTTGGCCTTGCATGCGGAACAGCGTAAGGAAGGCAAGGTCATCGTGGCGACGGATCCGGACGGCAACACCGCGGTCGAGGCGGCGATAACGGAGCGAGACGCATGAGCGGCGGCGCATTGGAAGGAATTCGGATCATCGACCTGTCATCGGTCGTCGTGGGCCCGCTCGCCACGCAAATCCTGGCTGACCACGGCGCCGATGTCATCAAGGTGGAAGGGCCCGGCGGCGACATCGGACGCTATTTGGCGGGCAAGGGGCGCAATGACGGCATGTCGCCCAAGTACCTGCACCTGAACCGCAACAAGCGCTCGGTCTGCCTGGACCTGAAAACCACGCAAGGCCATCGCGTTCTGATGCGTCTGCTGGAAACAGCCGACGTGCTGCTGTGGAATGTGCGTCCGGCCTCCATGGAACGGCTAGGGCTGGGCTATGACGCGATAAGACGCGTCAAGCCGGACATCATCTACTGCGGCATGTTCGGCTTCGGCCAGGCCGGGCGTTATCGCGACATGCCAGCCTACGACTCCATCATCCAAGGCGTTTCCGGAGTCGCCGATTTGAATCGGCGCGTCTTGGGCGCGCCCGCCTACGTGCCTTTTGTGCTGGCCGACCGCACCGTCGGCCTGATCGGCGCGCACCTCATCACGATGGCGCTGCTGCATCGCATGAAGACCGGCGAAGGGCAGCGCATCGAGGTTCCCATGTACGAGAACATGGTGACCCAGGTCATGACGGAGCACATGTATCTGAGCACCTTCGACCCGCCCTTGGGCGGTACGGGCGATCCGCGCGTGCTGGATCCCGGCAACCGGCCCATTCCCACCCTCGACGGCTACATATGCATCTCGGCCAACACCGATACGCAGGCCCATGCGCTATTCGACGCGATGGAACGACCCGAGCTCAAGACGGATCCGAGGTTTACAACGGTTGCCGCACGGTTCAGGAATGTGCGAGAGTACTTTCGCCTGAGACGCGAAGCCATGGCGATGCGAACCACGCAAGAATGGATGGAGATCTTTCGCCGGCGCGACATTCCCGCCGCGCCCTGCAATACGCTGGAGTCGCTGATGAGCGACCCGCATCTGAACGACGTGGGCTTGTTTCAGAAGCGCGAGCACCCCACGGAAGGCGCCATCATGGACATAGCGCCGGCCAACACGATGTCGGCCGGCATGCGAAAGGACTGGATCCCCGCGCCGCGACTAGGCCAGGATACCGCGAACGTTCTGGAAGAAATCGGCTACACGAAAGAAGAAATCGCGAAAATGGCGGCCGGCGGCTCAGTGCGGGTCGCTGGCGATGCGGCCAGGCGGGCGTTCAATAGCGACCGCACACGCCGCCATGAATAGCGCCGCCTCGGGATCGGAAGTCCTCGCATGACCCGATTGGCCGGTTCATCGCTCGCTCCCGGGTTGATGATTGTCGGGACGTTGAGAAAAACGGCGTTCGAATACGCCTTCGGCTATCCGGTTCTTGAGAATCTCGATGGATCCTCCGGCGATCATCCAGCCACGGCAACGGCGCACGCAATATTCGACCAAAGACTCGCGGCTGTACCCCACGCCTCCCATTACCTGTAAAGCCTCGTTCGCCACCTCGAAGCCGACCTGGTTGCAGTAAGCCTTCGCCATGGCGGTTTCCATCGGCGAAGGAAATCCGGTATCCGCATTCGTGGCTGCGCGATAGAGCAACAGCTGCGCCGCGTCCAGCTTGATTTTCATGTCGGCGAATTTCCACTGCAGCCCCTGGAATTCGCACAGCAGCCGGCCGAATTGCTTACGCTGCAAAGCCCACTGCCGCGCCTCTTCATAAGCGTACCGTCCGAGCGCCAGGGAACGCGCCGTATTACCTATTCGTTCGACATTGAAGCCGGCCATCTGCTTTTTGAACCCGCCGCTGCCCAGAACCACGTCTTCATCGCCGACATAGACGTCGTCGAAGTGGATTTCCGCCCACTCCTCGCCGGACATGAACCGCGAGCGCTTGCCCAGCGTTACGCCGGTGGAACGAGTTTTTATGATGACGGAGCCAATGCCGTCCAAACCGGGCCCGAACCTGACATAGGTCAAAATAAAATCGGCATGAGGGCCGTGTGTAGTGAAAATCTTGGCGCCGTTGATGCGCCAACCCTTGCCGTCCTTCGTGGCGCGCGTGCGCAGCTCGGTCACCGCCGAGCCGGCCTCGCTCTCGGTCATGCCCACGGATATCAACGCCTCGCCGGCCAGCAATGGGCGCAGATACGCCTCTTTCTGGCGGGCCGAGCCGTACTCGGCCAGCACGCGTATGGCGCCGAAGTTGCCCGCCTGGACCACGTCGGCGCTGCGCGGGCAAATCGAAGCGACTGTTTCAATGGCGATCACGGCGTCCATTACCGTGCCTCCCGCGCCGCCGTCCTCCGACGAGATGGTGATACCCAACAGGCCTTGCCCCGCCAGCGAACGGGAAACGTCCCATGGATAATCCCTGCTATGCGCGCGCTGGAGCGCATCTTTCTGCAGGTTTTTTTCCGCGTAGCGACGGACAGCGTCCTGAAAACTGCTTTGTTCCGGCGTCGGTTCGAAATTCATAAGCATGCCTAAGCAAAACGTGGAAAGAAATGTCTAGTCGGCTGAAGCCACGCGCATGCGCAACAAGCCATCAACGGCAACGATGCCATCCGTGTTGACGAACAGGGGGTTGATCTCCGCTTCCAGAACGATCGGCCTCCCGCACTCGGCGAGACGGGAAAAATCCGAGACGGCGCGCGCCAACGCGGCGCAGTCGCCTGGAGGCAGGTTGCGATAACCGCGGATGAGCCGAGTCTGGCGGACCTCCAGTATCATTTCCCATGCCTGCTCGAACGACACGGGTGCAATACGCAATGAGAAATCCGGCGCCAGCTCGGCGGTGATGCCGCCCGCGCCCAGCAGCACCGTGGGCCCCACCATGGGATCGAGACGATATCCCAGGATCAGTTCGAGCAGGCGCGGCTTCATTTCCTGCACGAGCACCCCTTCAATGCGGGCGCCTGGATGCGCCGCTCGCGCGTTGTCGCGTACTTGCGCAATGGCCTCGTCCAACGCCGCGGCGCAGCCGATCCCGACCTTGACGCCACCGGCATCGGTCTTATGGACGATGTCGCGCGACAGCACCTTGACCACGACGGGAAACATGACATCGCGAATCTCGTTCCCGCCGTCGACCAGCCGCTCCGTCTTGACCGTGGGGATGCCCAAGTCCGAAAATACCTGCAAGGCCTCGTACTCGTTCAATGCTTCGGCAACCGGCGCATCCGCCGGCCAGCTCCATGGCGACTGTACGCGCGGCGTTATCGCCGCGCGGCGTTTGAAATAGGCGGACAACGCATCCGCGCATGCCTCCGGGGTGCGAAAGGCAGCCAGTCCGTGCTCGTGCATGCGATGCAAAGACTCGGGCGCGTCGGGCGAAAAGAAAACGACTAAGGGCTTGCCCTCGGGCTTGGACGCCGATATCAAAGGCTGCAGGACCAGTTCGGGATGAAATTGGGCCGACGAACCGCCTACGCTAAGCACGGCGTCGCACCAATCGGAGCGCAGCAATCGCTCGAGTAAAATCCGATACTGATCGCTGGTAGCCGCCAAGGTCAAGTCGATGATGGGGGACGGCTTGATAGTCAGGCCAAGCTGTGCCATCTCCGCGATGAATTCCAGCGGCGGCGAAACCGCGTGCAGCCCCCGCAGGCTCAGGTTGTCCACTACGGTGGCGGCGCCGCCCCCCGTGGTCGTGATGGTCGCGACTCTCGGTGCGCGTTCCGCCGGTAAATCGGCGGCGGGATAGTTCAGTAATAGCGGCGCCGCCTCGAACAGCGTTTCGAGCATATGCACACGCACGGCGCCGTGCGCATGAAGAAACGCATCGACGGCGGCGTCATTGCCAGCCATGGCGCCGGTATGGGACTGGGCCAGGGCGTCTCCCGCCTCGGAACGGCCCAGCTTGTAAACGATGACCGGCTTGCACGCCGCTTGAGCTCGATTCAAGGCGGCCGCCAGAATGCCGGCGTCCCGTATCGTTTCCAGGAATAGCAGAATGACCTTGGTCTGGGGATCGTCCACCAGGGCGTCAACGACCTCGCCGACGGAAATATCGCTCTCATTGCCGACCGAAACAGACTTGGCGAACCCCATCCCTCTGGACGCGGCGCGCGACAGCAACGAGCCCATCATCGAGCCGCTTTGCGACACGATTGCCGCGTGCCCTTTCCTCAGCTCGGGCATCTCGAAGACGGCATTTACCGACACAATGGCGCCCGAATGCAAGTTCGCGATGCCAATGCTGTTCGGCCCAAGTATGCGCACACCAAGCTGTCCGGCGCGCTCGATCAGCTCGCGTTGCCGATCCCGCCCCTGGGGGCCGGACTCGCCGAAACCGTCCGAATAGATGGTCACCACTCGCGCACCATTTCTCGCACTTTGCTCCAGGACGTCCATGACCTGGTCGGCGGATACCATGACGAACACATGATCCACCGCCTGCGGCAATGCGTCCACGCTTGGCCATGCCGGCTCGTCCATGACGCGGCGGCGAGCGGCATTGACGGGAAATATTCTTCCGCCGTAACCATGTCTACGCATAAAACGCAGGGGCCGCGCCGTGTTCTTCTTGGGATCGCCCGAAACTCCCACGAGCGCGACCGAGTCGGGATCCAGCAAAGCCTTGGCAAACGAACGAAACTCAGATGTCATTGGTATTCTTCCACAGGCATGGCGACACTGGCCCGAGACCATGGACAAAGTGTAAAGACCCGCACGTCGGAAAGGGTTGAAAATAAGAGAACCCCTTCTTTCTGGTAAGTGTCAGGGCGTGCTGAATCGCGCAATACCAGGGCATGAACAACGCAGGCGGCCCGGGTCAGTCGTTTCGGGAAGCAAGAAGAAAATCCAGCAGTTCCTGCATGGCCTCGCTGCGGTCGCCGTGATCCTTTACGCATATGAAAAACTGGCGCTGCGCCCAATCGTCTTCCAGCTTGACCATGGCCAGGCCCAGCGGCGCCAGATAGCGCTGCGCAATTCCCTCCGGCAGCACGCCCACTCCCAACCCTTCTCGTATCATTACGCATCTGGCTTCGAAGTTGGACACTTGCAGCTTTACATTGGGCGGGCGCGACAAGCTCGGCCCGATATACGCCAGGAATTTATCCAAAGAATGCTGAGGGAAATAGCCCAGTATGTCGTAGTCCAGGGCGTCCTCGAGGCGGATGGCCGACCGCTGGGCAAGCGGATGGCCGACCGGCACCACGAGAGCGACGCGATCCGTACAAAACGGAAACGAGCTTACGCCCATGGCGGGATACCTGGCATGGTAAATGCCTAGACCCGTGGCTCCTTCGATGACCATGCGCGGGATATCGTAGCTATGCGCCTCGAGCAGGTCGATGCTGACATGGGGGCGATCCGCCAGGAACCGCGTGATACGCCGAGGCAGAAACTGCAAGATAGTCGAAGGATTGGCCGCAAGGCGGATCTTCGCCTGGCCGTCGGCGGAGAAATGGCTGACGGCCATCTCGGTGCACTCGATATTGCTCAGGATGGACTTGGCCCGCAAGTAGAGCAGCTTTCCCGCCGACGTCGGCTCCACGCCACGGCCATGGCGAAGGAGAAGCTTTCTATTCAAGCGCCTCTCCAGCGTGGTAATCCGCTTGCTGGCGGCGGAAACGACGACGTTCTGACGCTCGGCCGCCCGGGAAAGACTTTTTTCCTCGACGGCGGCGACAAATGTTTCCAGCGTGTCGATATCCATGTACTTTGGGCCGGTCAATTTATGTACTGGCCTCCATCCACGTCGATGATTTCCCCGTTGATGAACATCGGCTCGGCGCCGGCAAGAAACGCCACGACCTCCGCGATGTCTTCGGGGGTGCCCAAGCGGCCCAGGGGCACTTGTTGCACGATCCGGTCATATTGAGACGCGATGCGGTCACGGGTTTGCGCCGTATCGGTGATGCCGGGACATATGGCGTTGACAAGCACCTTGGGCGCCAATTCACGCGCCAATCCGCGCGTCATGCCAAGCAGCCCGGCCTTCGCCGCGCAGTAGGCGATCTTGCTCACCGCGGTGGGCCCCGCCCCTGTTTGAGCGCTGACCGACGAAATAATCACGATGCGGCCGCCGCGGCCCTCATACATGGCGGGTGCCAAGGCTTTGCACCAGTTGAAGCAGCCCTTGAGATTGACCGCTATCGCGTCGTCCCATTCGGCCTCCGAGATATCGAGCAGACGCTTGGGCGACGGCGCGCCGGCATTGTTCACCAGCACATCCATCGGCCCCCAGTCCCTTATCGCCTGAGCCCCCAGCTTCTGCACCAGTCCGAAGTCGGCCACGTTGCAGACCAGGGGAAGGACTTTTCCCAAATCCGACAACAGGTGCGCGGTTTCCTCCAGCACGTCGGCCTGCTTGTCGACCAAGACGACATCGAAACCCCGTTTCAACAGCGCAACGGCACTGGCTTGCCCTATCCCGCGCGCGGCGCCGGTCACAAGGGCTTTGGGGCGGCTATCTACGGTGGACATGAACGCAGCACTCCTATGAAAAATAGTGAAAGGCACACTTGGCCATTTTCATATTTGCTCTATTGCGCATCAACTTCCCAATAGTTATACTGGCCCGACATTTTCTCGGGCACAAACTCCACGGGCCTGTTCATGCGACGATTGCCACCGCTCAACCCCTTGCGTACTTTCGAAGCGGCGGCCCGACACGAAAACTTCGCCCGGGCCGCCCAGGAATTGAACGTCACCCAGGCAGCGGTCAGTCGGCAGATCATGGTGCTCGAGAACGTCCTAGACGTGCGCCTGTTCGATCGCGATCACTCTTCGGTACGACTGACCCCGGCCGGCGTGCGCTACTACGAAGCCGCCCACCAAGCCTTGGGACTGCTGGCCGACGCCACCGACGAGCTCCTGCGCAGAAACGCCTACGACACCTTGAACGTCCAATGCTACGCAACGTTCGCGCTGCGTTGGCTGTTACCCCGGTTACCGGACTTCAACACACAGCATCCCGACTGCACGGTCAATCTCATTACCTCGCCGCTATCGATCGATTTTGGAATGGGCAATGTGGACCTGGCCATCCATTTCGGCATACCGCCCCTGCAAGGCGTAGGCATGGACGAACTGCTTCCCGACGAAATGTATCCGGTCTGCTCGCCCAAGCTGTTGCGCAACGGTCCGCCCTTGCGCACACCCGGCGACCTGGGCGACTACCCCTTCATCTATAGTTTTTATCGGCGAGACGACTGGCGAACATGGCTGACCGCGGCCGGGCACAAACGACTGCAACCAGCGCGGCGACTCATGTTCCAAAACTCGATCCTGAGCTACCAGGCGGCGGTCGAAGGCCTGGGACTGGCGATGGCGCACCCGGCGCTCATCCAGCCGGAGCTGCAACAAGGTACGCTCATCGCTCCCTTCACGCTCCGGGCGAAGCATACTCTGGCCTATCATCTAGTGTATCCGGAGAAGCTTCGGGTTCCCCGCAAGGTCGCCATCTTCCGAAACTGGATCCTAAAGAAGGCCGCCGAGCCTCTGTCGATGGGATGACACGGCATCGTTGCATCGCCGCCGCCGGCGCCTGAGCGATGCCGCCATGCTCAGGCAACGCCACGCAAGGTTTTCTCTACCAGCAAACGCGCGGTTTCAAGAACTTCCCCCACATGATTCGAAGCCCGGACCAGCTCGGTCTCAAGCATCCAGTAGCGTTCGTCGTCACAACGCAACTCTTTCAACGCCGATACATCGTAAAGCAACGGAATCGACGTGGATAGTGGTGCAAAGCCATAGGGATCGTGCCCAAACCTTCCCTTTATCGTATTCTGCAACGGAAGCAGGAGCTGATTCAACATGCGCATGCAATGATTCAAGCCACGCACCGCGTCGACGTCGTTCGCGCCTCGATCGCAACGTGCACGCCACCCGGCTGTCGCGGCATCCAACCGCTCCGCCTGTTTGGCAAGCATTCTCGCCTGCGCCAGAGGAAAATCCAAATCCAGGCCGGACTTCAAATCGTCCAAGGTCTCCAACCGCTCCCGCAACCCCTGGGCCAGGCCGACGAACTCGAACGGCAGCAGCGGTCGCGTGCATAGCCGGTACAAATACTCCGCGTAAATCCGGATATGAGTCGACATGAATTCCCAGTCGATTTTGTCCAGGGTGTTTTCCACGGAATGATGCCACCACCCGTAAGTGGCCAGGGCGCTGGCCTGTAGTTCCTGCGGCGTGAACGCGCCTTGCCCGACGAACATGGGAACCCCCAGTCCCACGAAAGACGCATCGCCCACTT
>Ga0265293_10012332_pt1 | contig 11368 bp, 9 predicted proteins | sample Munlanlewell138R_FD_192505 | JGI IMG/M metagenome (GOLD analysis project Ga0265293, IMG submission 192505) | Leachate microbial communities from a municipal landfill in Southern Ontario, Canada - Leachate well 138R | ecosystem: Engineered > Solid waste > Landfill > Unclassified | place: Canada... | reverse complement strand
GGGATTGAAAGGAGGAGTTCAAGTTCGGCGAGATAGCGATCGAGTTCGGCCGGCGTGATGCGCTCGCCGAACACAGCCAGTAGCTCCAGCGCAGACTTTGCCTTCCAGACCGTGCCGATGTGCAGGAGAGGTGAATCGTCAAGCCGTTCGAGCGCAAGCAGCTCGGCTTCTAGTTCCGCATAATCGCGGCCGGCAATGCGTGCGACGATCTCGGTGTCGGTGTCCCTTCCGGTGGACCAGCCACCGACCATACATACTGTCGCCAGCGCATGTGCGGCCGGATGATCAAGCCATGCCGGTCGTCGGATCGAGGGATTGACGGCATGTTGCCGCCGGAACACGGACCAGGACCGGCCGCACAGCGTCGACAGGCGCCGTGAACCATTCTCGTCCAGGCCAATGGTCTGCAGGGCTGTCTCGAACTCGCTGGGCAATGCCCGTTCGAGGATCAGCTCGGTGTCGTTGAGTTGTCCGGCTATACCCTTGAACTGCCGCGCCATATCGCCCGAGGCGAAGGGAACCACCAATGCCAACTGTGGTCTGACCGCCGGCGCTTCGGCGACCGCAGGCGTCGCAGCAACCGCGACGCCGATCGCCTCGTTGGACTCGACGAACCGCCAGCCTTCGGCGCTCGTGACCACCACGGCAGAGCATGCCAGCGCGGGTTGAGTGAGGAGAGCAGCGGCGGCAAATGCGGCCGCCTCCTCGACGCTATCTCCCTTGATCGCGTTCGGCTCGGTCGCTGAGCCGGAGCGGCCCGCGCTGTTCAATCAGTGGTTCGATTTCCTGTTCCTGAGCCTGGACGGACGTACAATCTGGAATGCGGAAATCATCACCACGCGAAGGTGCTTTTGGGATAAAGTGCAAGCCCTTGCCTGGGATCGTGCCACTGCGCTGATGAGCGAGGAGGAGCAGGCGGCCGAATTCAAGCTCGAGGTCGAGTTCATCGGCTATGGCCGCAGGAAGGTATATCGCCTCAAACCGCGTGAAAGGCGAGGCTACACAGCGTTTGATGGGCTGACTTTCGAGGAATATAAGGAACAGGTTGCAACCGGGATCATCCGCGATGAACCGCCGCCGGTGCATGAAAGCTTCCGAACCGATCGGGGATACCGCTACGGGATCGGCCTCCACATCATTGTGGACGTCGAAGAGATCGACCGGGAGATTGTCGAGACCACGATCGCGCGGTTTCAGAATCAGGGCGAGGCTGGCTGGAAGGCGCCTGAACCTGTTCCACGCGAGCGCCTTCCCTATGAAACCGAAGACGCCACCCTGGCCGCGTTACGATCCGACAGTACCGGGAAGCAATAGCTATCTGGCAAGGGCGTGACCGAATCCAACTCTGAACCTTGGCCGAGATACCGTCACGCCGCGAGCAACCACCCTCGTTCGTCGTACCGGATTTCCTCCAGGCGAACACGAAGGTCATCGCCCGGCGCCGCGCACAAAGTTCTACAGGACTTCGTCACCTGCCGCGCCACCTCCGGCGCCACCACCGAAGGCATGACGAACAGCATCAACCGCCGAGCATCGCCCGTGCCGTCCTCGATCTGCGACGCCAGTTCCTGCGCCAGCAAAGGCGCCATGCCGAGTGCCATCAGGCCACGATCGTCTGTCATGCCAAAATCCTATTCAATTGATTGATTTCAATGGATTTAATCAGTCGCTAAAACATGCCTTGAAGTTGCAAAACCGGGCTTTTCTGCTAGAATCTGAGGGCAGATGAAGAGGGGATTTTGGATGTTCCACACTTACGTTACCGCCTCGTCTGGCCGGAAGATCGACGTTGATCGCGCCTGGTATCTGATGGACAAGGAGCTGTTGGCAGAGGCGCGGCGCAAAACGCTTCGCAGCTTCCGCGAAGGAACCAGAGCCGCGCAGTTTGAGTGCAAGCGTCTCGGTTTTCCAGATCACGACCGCCTGCATTTTGATCGGGCGACTCGGCGACAGGACGTCAACACCGTGACGTGGGCTGCTTATTGCAACCTGCATGAAGCGAAATACGGAGAACCGTTCGAGCCGGATCATTCGCTGTCCTGGGACACGTAAAGGGCGCCCGGCAGTGCGACGCCACCGAACGCGAAGGCCGACCAGATACTCGTGATCGGGCCGCCAACCGACTGAACGGCGCTCATCCGGCACCGCGGCTGACACCCGACGCCAATCGGCCGCAAACGCGCGACGCCGGTTCTTGAGAGCGCCGGGCGTCGTTCGCCAATTCGCCGCCAGCCTCACGTCAGGACCTGGCCGGCCATTAGCCTGGGTGGCCCGACGAACCCGCCCGAACCATTTCAGGATCAGGGCTCATGGATCCCGAGCGAAAATGGCGATCCCGACCCCATACGAAGACCCTGAACGACGCGCGATTATATCGGCTTACCGAAGAGCAGCCGGCTTGATCGCAACGCCAGGAGCCAAGGCCGTGGGGGCATCTTCCAAGCGCTCGGCGCTTCACCACTCCGATACCGGCCTGTCGGGCCTCAAGAACTGCCTCACCCCTGGCGACGGAGATCGGCTCAGAATCGGCAAGTAGACCGAAGACAGGCCAATGCCCCGCAGCTGGAAGCGATTTGCTGGAAGCAATGTAAAAATTGCCCCTACGCTGGCAAAGATGCGCTAGTTGACGCCGAGCGCCACAAGAATTTTAAGCGCATGACCAATGAAGCAGAGGCGAACAAGGCCACGGAGCCGATCGAACAAATCTCCATCGGCACCGCTACCTCATCAAAATAAAAACATGAGAAACCAAATTATAGATAATTGAACATATAATTTACACTCATATTAAAATAACATCTTATTAATTTTAATATTATTAATATGAACTATAACTAATCTTAACAAGAATTCAATGAATATTATAATTATCGATCAGCAAATTCATTTCGAATTGCCTTTTTATCAATTTTACCTGTAGAACCAATGGGAATCTTATCAACAAAAATAATTTCATCTGGAATCCACCATTTTGCGACCTTATCAGACAGAAATGATAGAAATGTATCTTTATTTTTTGAAGATTCATCCTTAGCTTCTATGATAAGAATTGGCCTTTCACCCCATTTCGCATCATCTTTAGCAACAACAGCACAAAGTACTACCTCAGGATGACCAGCTATTATATTTTCTATCTCAATAGAAGATATCCACTCTCCTCCAGATTTAATAATATCCTTTGATCTATCAACTATATGCATAAATCCATAATTATCTATAGTGGATACATCTCCAGTATTAAAATATCCGTTATCATCCAAGATGTCATCTTCTGAATTAATATAAGAATTTGCCACCCATGGCCCTCTTACTTTTAAATATCCCATACTATTTCCATCATGAGGTAGAGGTTCATTATTGTCATTAAATATTTCCATATCCACACAAAGTGGAGATCTTCCTTGCTTAAGGGAATATTTATATTTCTGGTCCTTATCTAACTTCTCAACTCCTGGTGTCAGAGTAGACACAGTACCAACAGGGGACATTTCCGTCATGCCCCAAGCCTGAACAACTCGAATTCCAAAATCATCTTGATACGATCTTAGAATATGTTCAGGAAGGGCCGCTCCGCCAACAACCATCCGTTGAAGAGTCGATAATCTCGAACCAGTATCCCTCAAGAAGGTCAGAAGAGACTGCCACACAGTCGGAACCGCAGCTGAAAACGTTACAGCTTCCGTTTCAAGAAGCTCATAAACAGAAGCCCCGTCCAACTGAGAGCCTGGGAAAACCAATTTTGCACCAGCCGCTGGAGCAGTGAACGTTAGACCCCAGGCATTTGCATGAAACATAGGCACAATAGGCATAATTACATCAGAGGATGAAATCCCGAATACATCAGGAGTCATGCACATTATCGCATGCAAAAAATTTGACCTATGTGAATACAAAACACCCTTCGGCAAACCAGTTGTTCCAGAAGTAAAACATAATCCGGCCGCTATATTTTCATCAAAATCTCCCCAAGTAATTTGAGAATTAGTATTATTAATTATGTCTTCATAAGCAATAGTGTTTCTTAAATTTGGATAATTTGATATTCCATCATCAGATAAAATTATAATATTATTAACTGATTTTAATTTATCTTGTATATTTTCCAATATAGAAAGAAAACAATCTTCAACTATTATCACTCGATCTTCAGCAATATTAATTATATACTCAAGGTGATCAGCGAAAAGCCTCGGATTTAGAGTGTGACACACGGCCCCCATTCCCATTATGCCATACCACGCCTCTAGATGGCGTAAATTATTCCATGCAAGCGTAGCAACACAGTCTCCAGGACGAACCCCAATGTCATGTAGCGCCCCTGACAGCCTCTCAGCCCTGGCCTTAACTTCAGAATATGTCGAACGCGCACATCCTCCGTTCGATATCCTGCTAACAACCTCTACATTTCCATGCCATCTCGCAGCATGATCGATTATTCTGTTAACCGTGAGCGGCCACTGCTGCATAAGCCCCTGCCGCTGCTCCAAGTTAACTCCATCAAATCCAGAATCAGTCATTCATCCCTCCAACAGGACAAGAAGCATAAATACTGTAGAGATTATAAAATCATAATTCAAAAAATGCATAAATTCTAATAAGATATATATAAAACTCTATTCTATAATAGAATATATTATTAAAATAACTAAAATTAATCCACAGTAAAAGCTAGATACGCATTACCAGGTTCCTGTCCAAACATTCCATAGCCGGAATGCAACATAACCAATCCGTTTTTAATAATAACTGGAGGCCCGTCAATCGACCCTCCTTTCGTCGAAATTTCGTTCAAGGAAGAATAATTTCTTACTGTATCGTAGCTCCAAACCTGATTTCCAGTCTCAGAATTCAAGATATAGATTTTTCCGTCAAGCCCACCAACGATCAACCTGTCATCAAGCAAGGTAGGCGCCGCCGAGATCCCATAATGTATCTCGCACGTGGATATCTTATCCCTTCTGCCATTATCGCAGTCCGGGTGTGTGGCAAATTGCCATTTTATATGACCGTCGTTGGCATCCAATGCGTATACTCCAACAGGACGGTCCTCGCGCACAGGAGGCGCAAATTTTGCGATGGGGACATAAATGGTATCATTTCCATAGGCCATGCCCCAATGTATGCCGCCATTGTACCACCCATGACCAAGTGATTTAGTCCATTTTATATTCCCACTATCAGGATCCAAGGCCCAGACAGTACCGCTCTTCTGTCCAGCCAACAAAATTTCATTTCCATCGGCTAACTTGGCAAGTATCATACTCGCCCCGAAATCGGCGTCGCGATACACCGTCTCGTCCGCAGGAACACAATTTAACAAGCCAGGTGAGGGATCTACGCCGCACCCCGAATTAAAGATATCGGACGCCATCGCCTGAAATGCCCACATCTGCCTCCCGGTCTTCAATGAGACCGCAATTATGGCATCCGTATTTTCATGTGCCGGCGGCGAATTCGCTTCCCCAGTGCCAAAATAAATCAGCCCCCGCCCTTCATCGACAAGTGGCGAATTCCAGATCGGAGCCCCTGACGGACCCAACAATGGCTTACCATCCCCCCGATCTCGCACAGGGGCGGCGTCTGGCATGGTATCGTAGCGCCACTGCAATTCTCCATCTTCTGGAGATAACGACACCAGGACTCCATGATTTGTGCAGCATTCCACATCATTGTTAGCCGCATGCAGAATCTCAAATTGAGAAACCGCAAATATGATTCTGTCGCGCAATACCCTGGGCGTCGCGGTGATCGTAGAGTAACTATAGAATGCGAGATCCTTGGACCATATTTCCTTTCCGGTTTCCGCATCAATCAGATATCCAGTTGCATCGACGCCACCCAATGCAATAACCGCACGACCATTTTCGAGCATTCCAAATGCGGCACTCGATCTAAGAGGCGCCCCGCTGGACGACTTATACACCCACTGTATGCACGGGTTGCTTTTGTCCGATATATCAAAGCTAAACAACATTCCCATCTCAGCAACTGGCAGGAAAATGCTGTCCCCGGCCACAGCCGGCTGCCCCCTCATCATGGTTACTCCCGGGAATCCAACAGCCCATTTAAGTTGCAACCTGTCTAGTTGTTTTCCTGAAATTCCTGCCTCTTCTCCTGTGACAGATCGTGTATTTCTGACATCGAACCCAAAGGTAGTCGGAGCCGCATCGCTTGGAATTATGACACGCTCGCGACTTGGAGCACATTTCATCCGCCCCACCCAGGAATCATCAACCCTGGCCGCCCCATATGTCAGATATTCGACCAATTCCTTTCGCGCGCTTTCGGTTAACGCACTGCCTTGCTCTCTCATTTTCCCTTTGGTCAGGGCGTAATCAATAAATGCTGACGACATCTCGGTTAAGGTGGCCTTAGCGGGCGCCCGGCTCTGCTCGGGAAAATCATGACATGCGGCGCAAGCCGTTCGATATGTCGCCATCCCAGGCAATGGCATGGAAGGCACAGGCGCCGCATAAGCAGTTCCCGTAGATGCCAGACCCAACAAAATAAGGATCGAACACCTGACACGGAATACCCTATTTAGCAACTCAAGAATTCCCATGCCATCACCCCCGAATAAGATAAAACACAATCTTGGCAAATTTTAAATACTCATTAATGTGAAATTCCAGAAATATTAGGCGCAGGCGGAATCGAGGCACCAGGCGGATACAGGCCAGCAGAAGTAAATTCTTTTCTTCCCTGGCAGTTGATAAGTGTTGGCACTTGCTCTCGCGCAGCCAAGTCGTATGCAACCTGAAGAGCTGCCCTTAGTTCTTCAGGATTTCTTACATACGCTCCCGCGCAGCCAAGCCCTTCGGCCATTTTATCATACCGTATGTTTTCCTGGAAGAGATACATGTGCAACGCTCTCGGAGTTGGATCGGTCGATGTCCAGGTTCCCCAACAGTCATTATTATACACTACGGTAATAAGTGGAAGCCTGTACTTTGCCGCCGTCTCCAGTTCCACAAGACCATAAGCCATCGACGCGTCACTTGCGTAGGATAAGACAGGAGCACCTTTGTACGCGCCTTGAATTCCGACCCCCTCTTTCACTGCAGCGGCGCATCCAATTCCATGCGGTATCTCGGTCCCAATCGTTCCCGATTGATAATATGAACAAATATTTTGACCAGGCCGACTGGAACGCAGATACGTTGGGACGAAGCGAACACTCGTCAAGCCGCCCCATAATGCTATGGTTTGCTTTGGATCTACACCGCCATTGTAAAAGAAATCATACATTTCCTTGCCGATAACAGCAGGGTGAAGATATTGATTCTCTCCATACTGCAATCCTAATTTATACCACCCATCGATCTGATCCAACGCCTCTTTACGAGCCGATGCAATCTCGTTCACCCATTGTGGACGCTTACGGCTTGGAAGAATATCCGCAAGCATCTCAAGAAACACCCGTTCGTCACTCACTATTCCGAGATCAAGAGGCCAGTTTCTGCCCAAATCTTCCTGCGTTGGATGGACTCGAATTGTCTTGATATCTGTAGCCAAACGATAATCGAGCTTTGTTGGCATCATATACTGACCTATAAAGACGACCAGATCAGCACTCATCAAAGCCCCGCGCGCGATACTAAGCGACAGTCGATGATCGTCAGCAAAATGCCCTCGACTCGGCCCCGTCTGACACACTCCAATCTCGTTTTTTTCTGCAACTCTAAGCAAAGCATCCCACCCCTTTTGCTGAAACACTCCTACTCCAGCAATAATCAATGGTCGCTCAGCCTTCAGAATCATGTCTGCAACCCTCTCCACGTCCTTCGAACTTGGGGAGGGTCTCGTCTCGCTTCGGTATTTGCTTTTATCATAATTCATCGTGAGATTGCTTGGACTGGTAAAGCGCCCAAGCGCAACCTCGGCGGGAAAATCCAAATGAACAGGCCCAGGAACCCCGGATTTCAGGTTTCGGAACGCATATCCCGCATATTCCTGAATCCTATTAGGAGCGGTTATTCTCTTACCGTATTTTTTTATCCCGGTGGTGAGTGGCTGCTGCTCCAGATATTGGATGCTGGAAAAAGTATCCTCCTGTGCAAGCGACACATTGCTGGCGAGAACCAAAAGCGGCGTGCTCGCAACGGAGGCGGCGTGAATCGCCTGAATCATATGCGTGAACCCAGGCCCCTCGGTCCCCGAACACGCAACCGCCTCACCGGTCGCGCGCGAAAAACCATCGGCCGCCATGGCCATTGCACCCTCGGAGCGACCGCCGTAGGAAAGTATTCCAGCTTCGGCGATTTCATTGACTATGGCATAGTTCCCGGGCGCGCAAAACATTGCCGCAAGATTTTCATTCTTGCATGTGGCCGCAAATATCTGCGCCCCGGTTTGTCCTCGCCCCTCGTAACTGCCCATGTTCACAGGAGCCGCCTGCGATTCCGTAATTTCTCGCGGAATCTTAATGGACAAAATGGACGATGCATCCGACCCCGCAGCGGTTTGAGCAGACGCGGAATTAACATATGCCGCGGCGCCCAAGCCAGCTATAGGCAACACCTTAACAAAATCCCGGCGAGATGCCTCCACACCATCACCGCGTCCCGCGCCAATCGATTCCATGTCAACATCTCCCGCTTGAATCACTTTAAAATTATTACAAAATGCTCATAATCAATCCATAAATTTACTCGAATCTTCATCCAAGCCGTATTGAATCCTGATCAAGGCCTAATTCCTGAACCTGATATTCATAATATGGACCATCCGGAATAAATTCGAGAAAGATCGAATGAACAACATCCAATATACTGGAAATAGCATATCTTATATCTTCATCAATCACCCTACATTCTATACCAGTATTTTCACCATTATCTTTCACAGCTATAGAAAGCTTTTCTCTGTCAATACGACGATGAGCCACCATATCCGCTGAACTAAATTTATCTACGAATTTACGAAAATTATTCTCCATGTTTCGATAATGATGAATATTTGGCAATATATTCTCAACTATTAATCTATCATTATCTATCAATCGAAGAATAATTTCTCTATGATAATGCCAATTTATATGATATTCTGGATTACCGTTCACATATATGCCGCGAATTCCGTTGAACAACCCTCTCTTTCCATACTCCTCTAAAGAATCATGAACAGTTTTATGAATTAATTTTATATCATCTTTCATATATATAATATCTCTATTATAGTTTATCATCGATACATCACTTCATTCGCGTAGGCTAAAAACGAATGCGGATACATCTCTGATTTGCTCTTTGGATAATTGCGTCTTCCAGGCGGGCATCCCGTTTCCTACGCCATTCTCAATGCTGGCAGTTATCTGATCCAAACTGCCGCCATTCTTGAAATACTGTGGATCCGTTAAATCCGCCGCGGTTCCCATCAGGTTGGTCTGAGCCTTTCCGTCCGGACCATGGCAAACCGCGCAATCCGTTTCGTACACGGCTTGACCTTTTGCGATATCACCGCCCGGCTCTGCATCCCCTGCCTGATTGGCGGACAATTGACCACCAAGCATCGCAACAGATATAGCGATCGCCGATATCAAGTGTTTCTTTCTCAACACAATATTTCCTCCTCAACTTAACGATCGCTACGCTCGCGACATAGAAATTAATCCCTAATAATCTTCCCGTGATGAGATTTTTAATTCCATCCCGCTAGCGCAGCTCCTTTTAAGTACAGGGTATCACAGCGAGAACTTCACGCCAACTCTGAATGAGCGGCCGAAGGTATCGTAGAGCGCCATGTTGGTCATTCGGACATACAGGCCTGTGATCGGCTGCAACGGCGGATTCTTGTCCCAGAGGTTGGTCACCACCGCATAGACATTCATCGACCCGATCTGGCGGGAGATGTTGATGTCCGTCGTCACCATGGGCGAAAATTCATTCTCAACCCCACGCGCCGCAATCAGCTGCTTGTCATAGGAACCGCCGCCGACATAGCGCGTCTGCGCCCCGAACCCCCAGCTGTCGGTGTTGTAGTTGAGCGCAAGAAGGCCGCGCCAATGCGGCAGACCGCCAAGATCCATGCCAACCTCGCCCGCCCGGTTCACCACCGGAAGGCCAGGGCTGCGCGTGATGATCTTGTCGACATAATTGGCAAACAGCCGCGCATTCAGCGTGCCGTCCAGAGACAGAATGCGAAGCGGACGCTGGTAGCCAAACTCAAAATCCACGCCGGCAATATGACGCGACGACAAATTCTGCTGCCGGTTGAAAAGCCGCAAAATCACGTTCGTGCCCGGATCCCGGACAATATTGTCGCAAGCCTCGGCCAGACCGTCAAAACACTGGTCGACAATCTGCTGGTTGGTCAGCCGGTCGATGGCCCCCTTCAGCTTGATGTCGTACCAGTCGATCGACGCCGAAAAGCCGCTCAGCCAGGACGGCGTATAGACCACGCCAAGCGTCTTCGTCGTCCCCTTCTCCGGCTTCAGATTCGGGTTGCCCGAACTCGTCGGCGACATCGCATTGGTGACATTCCCGAATTCCGGATCCCGGACAAAACCATAGCCGGTCACACCCGGCGAAAACAGCTCGACAAGGTTGGCCGCCCGGATGTCCCGGGAATAGGTGCCGCGCAGCCGCAGATCGTCGACCGGCTCGTAAACCAGACCCGCCTTGTAGGTGGTCGCGCCGCCGCCAACGCGATAGTCGGTATAACGAATGGCCCCGTTCACACTCAGCGAGTTCACGCCGGGAAGGTCCGCCAGAAGCGGCACATCAAGCTCGCCGAACACCTCGGCAACACGGTTGGACCCCTTGATGGCCGGCTGGTTGTAAAAAATCCACGCCCCGGTCCCGCCGGTATAGGGATTCTTCAGATTGGCGATCGGGTTGGTTCCAGCGTCCAGCGTCTCCTTGCGGTAGCCAGCGCCAACGGCAACCCCCACATCGCCGGCCGGAAGCGCAAGCGGCCTTCCCGACAACACCGCTTCGAACACCAGTTGCGTGCCGACATTGCTCGCCCGGTCGTCTCCATATACATAGGCATATTGCGCGTCCGTCACCGGGCGCGCGCCCATGATGTTCATCGGCACGCAGCCGTCCATCGGGTCCGTCAGCGTCGAACGGCAGACAATGCTGCCATCCGGCGCGAACACCGCGTCGATCGCCTTGCGGTAGTTCTGCATGTTGCCATTCTGGTCCACCGAGTTGGTGTTGTCCGTCCGCGCATAGGCAAAATAGGACTTGAAGTCCCAGTCGGAAAACAGTGTGGCGTCCACCCCGCCAACAACCCGATACACATCCGTCCACAGGCCGCCGATCAGCGGCAGCGCATGCCGCTGCAGGCCGAACTGGGTCACGCCGGCGTCAACCATCATCTGCCGCGTCTCCGGCGCCAGATAGGCATTGTCTATCGTGATCGG
>Ga0265293_10012331_pt1 | contig 11368 bp, 10 predicted proteins | sample Munlanlewell138R_FD_192505 | JGI IMG/M metagenome (GOLD analysis project Ga0265293, IMG submission 192505) | Leachate microbial communities from a municipal landfill in Southern Ontario, Canada - Leachate well 138R | ecosystem: Engineered > Solid waste > Landfill > Unclassified | place: Canada... | reverse complement strand
GCACTGGAGGACAATAAACTGCCTGTGGCCATGGTGGTCACGCCACCCGCAACATCAGCCATGAGCGGTGCTCCGCCTTTATAGGGAACGCTGATCATGTTCAGTTTATTGTAGTGATTGAACATATCTCCAACCAGACGGGTCATGTTTTCGGAGCTGCCATAGGCAAATTTGTTACCGGGTTTTTTGGCCAGCGCAAGGAAGTCTTTAATGTTTTTGGCATCCAGTGTAGAACTGCTTAAAAATGCCAGGGGAGAACGGGCCACCATGGTGACCCCAATGAAATCCTTGAATGTATCGTAAGGAATGTCTTTGGTGACCAGGGGATTGATCAGGTGGCTGTTGACCACCAGGGCGTAGGTGTAGCCGTCCGGTTTTGACGTGGCGACTGAACGGGTCCCGATAATGCCATTGGCGCCAGGTTTGTTTTCAACAATGACGGGTTGCTTGAATACCTTGGAAAGCCGGTCGCTAAGATGCCTGGCAATAATATCGGTGCCGCCACCGGCAGAGTAGGGGACGACCAGGGTAATGGGTTGTGTGGGGTAAGGGTCTGCGGCCAGGGCTGGTGTGGCAACAGCGATGCTGGTACCCATAAGAATCAAAGAAAATAGCCGTGTATGAGCTTGCTTCATTTTGTCTCCTGAAGAAAATTTTTGTTTTGTCGTATTGGAATCACCCGTGATGGGTGGCAATACATAGGGTTGGGCATCCTTTGGGAGTGCTGCTTTGTTGGATGTCTTATAAGAATTATTATATTTGTACGTATGTTTGTAATGTACGGACAAATTTAAAGGAGAATGCATTGGCTGTCAAGAAATAATTATTTACGCGTGATGTAGATCAAGGTGGGCTTTTTAATGGCTGGGAGGCGGGCTTTCCAACGCAGAGCATGGGAACGAGTATTGCGTAGCTTGCAAAAGATGATTAATGTGTTATTTGCACGCATTATAGCGTGAAAATTGCTCACATTAAAAAATAAATAAATAACACTGGATTCATTAACTAATTGATATTAAACGATTTTTTGAATTAATGAAAATTGGCATGTATTTTGCTGTATGTAGTGTGGATTACGCGAATGCGTAAATTTTTAATGCCATACAAGAGAGTAGAAACATGAAATCGATGAAGATTATTTGTCCTAACGGTCATTTGGGTTTTGCCCCGTTGAGAACCGAAAGTTTTCATATTGGAGTTCAGGCGGCACCGGATTTTATTGCAGCGGATTCCGGCAGTGATGATGTCGGCCCCGTGCCTTTGGGTTCAGATACCTCCACCAGTCCGCAAGCATGGCAGATGCATGACCTGGAAGAAATGCTATTGGCTTCGCGCCGGCTGGGCGTACCCATGATTATTGGTTCGGCGGGTGATACCGGTTCCAATAGCCGGGTTGATATGTATGTCCGCATTATTCAGGAACTGGCGGAAAAACATAATTTGCCCAAATTCAAGCTGGGTTATTTTTATTCCGAAGTGGATAAGGAAACGGTTCGCATGAAAATCCGTAATGGGGACAGTGTGACCGGCCTGGATGGTTTTGATGACCTGACAGAAGCCGAACTGGATGCCACTGACCGTATTGTGGCCGTCGCGGGGGTACATCCTTATATCAAGCTTCTGGAGCAGGGGGCTGATGTTATTATTGGCGGAAGAAGTTCCGATGCGGCCGTATTTGCGGCACCGGCGATTTTCAAGGGCTTTCCAGAGGACAAAGCCTACTATCTTGGTAAGGTTCTGGAGTGCGCATCGTTTTGTGCCGAACCGTATGGTGGCAAGGAAACGGTGATGGGGGAAATCTCTCATGATGATGTCCAGGTGACCGCCATGCACCCGGAGCAGCGTTGCACGATTGCTTCGGTAGCCGGTCATGCCATGTATGAGCGTTCAAACCCCTTCGAAGAATTTTTTGCGGGCGGTAGACTGGATATGACTGATTGTCATTATGAACAGCTTACAGAGAAAACCACCCGAATTACGGGTTCACGTTTTCATCCTGCACAGCAGATTCGCGTAAAACTGGAAGGTTCAGGAAAAGTGGGGGAGCGGTTCATCGGGTTTTGTGGCGTCCGTGACCCTTATACCATTGCAAATATAGACCGGGTCATTGGCTGGGCCAGAGAAAAAGTACAAGAGCGGTTTGGTGATGAGGGTTATCAGCTGCATTACAGCGTATATGGCCGTGACGGTGTGATGGGAGCGCTGGAACCATTACGGCATCAGACAGGACATGAAGTGGGTGTCCTGGTACAGGGCGTTGCACCAACGCGTGAAATGGCGGAAGAGCTGACATTGATCGGTCTGCGCCAGATGTTTTATGCCCGCTTGCCTGATGTCAAAGGCACCGCAGGCTCGGTATCCTTCCCGTTGGATGAGGTGGTTGAAGCCAGTGCCGCCTATCGCTGGACACTTAACCACACCATGCCTGTTGATGATGTGCTTGAACTTTTCCCAACCAATATGATTACCGCTGGCGTATAACAAGGAGCCTTATCATGACAAGCTATAAACTGAACCAATTAGCCAAAACCATTCGCAGCAAAAATGCCGGTGTCAATAAAATCACGTTTGATATCATCTTCAGGGATCAGGAAACCTATCAGGCAGTTAAAAAATCAGGAGCGCTTTCCAGACAGACAGTATGTGATTTGTACAATATTTCTGATGAGCGTATTTCGGATTTTGTTGAATACGATCCGGGTCTGGCGATCAAATTCACAATATACCGTCAAAGACCCAGTGGTTCGGCCGGTGATGGCGATATTTTTGGCGCACAACAATACGCGCCATTGCTGGAGCTGCCTGTCGATCTTTAATGAATGAAATTTCATTCAAATAACGTAACCTATAATTAGCTAATATAAAGAGACAATCATGAAATACTTCATCAGCAAAGCAACACTTATCTTAAGCTCTGTATTATTGCTGGCTTCCCAGGCTAATGCAGCCTCACCCATCACGCTTGTGGTGCCTTTTTCCACCGGGGCCAGCAATGATTCAATTGCCCGTGTTATTGCTCCGTTACTTTCTGACAAACTCAAGCGCCCTGTGATTGTTGAAAACAGGGCGGGTGCGGCAGGGGTCATTGGATCAAATTATGTGGCAAAGGCGCCCAATGACGGTTCCACTTTGCTACTCACCTCGTCTACATTTGTAACAACCGCGGCCACGCAACCGTCTTTGCCCTATGACCCCATCAAGAGCTTTACGCCCGTTGCCATGATCGGGCAGGGACCACTGGTGATCGCGGTTCCCGCGCAGAAGCCCTATGCCTCATTGTCGGATGTCATGAACAAAGCCCGCATGAGTCCTGGTGCCGTCAATTATGGATCATCGGGAATTGGCTCACTGGCGCACTTGGCCACAACATTAATGGAAGATTCGGCCGATGTGAAAATGACGCATGTGCCATATAAAGGAGCGGCCAATGCGGCTGCCGACCTTGCCGGTGAACGGCTGGACATTATGCTGGCCAACTACAGTTCTTTGGCGCCATTGTTGCCCACCGGCAAGGTAAAATTGCTGGCAACAACGGCACCGGGCGTACATCCTGCATTTCCTGACTTGCCGCCCGCTTCACAAACCCTGCCGGGCTATGACGTGGATATTTGGGTGGGGATTTTTGCACCTGCGGGCACATCGCCCGAATTCATTGAAACCCTGAATGAGGCACTGAATGAAATCAGTCAGTCCAAACAGCTGGCACGTTTGCTCGAGATGGATGGGACGGTTCCCTCTGCCATGAGCAGTGAGGAGTTTGCCCAGCGCGTTTCGGGTGATCTTGAGCGATGGAAAAAGCTGGCGGACCAACACCAGATCCAGGCCAACTGATGTCGGTTTCTGTGGGCTCAGGGCGTTATTCCAAGCCTGGACAGTTGGTGACGCAAGGCATGACGGGATATGCCCAGGATGCTGGCAGCCAGAGTCTGGTTGCCGGCACTGCGTTTTAGGGCCTGCAAAATGAGTGACTTCTGGAAGCGTGCCGTCTGTTCGAAATAATCACTGGCTGATAGGGCGTCATCATGACCGGTGCTGCCTGCCGTATTATCCGGGATCATGGCGCTTTGTCCGTTTGCCTCGCGGATAATACGAGATGGCAAGTGTTTTTCAGTAATGACTTCCCCTTCCTCCAGAATACAAATCCGCTCCAGTAAATTGCCAAGCTCACGGACATTGCCTGGCCAACGGTATTGTTGGAAAATTTCCTTGACGGCGGTGCTTATTTCCGTGAAATGAGCATCATGCAGGGCATTGTATTTTTTCAGGAAACGGTCCACCAGTACAAAAACATCGTCTCCGCGCTCCCGTAAAGGAGGAATGTTGATGGAAACCACCTGGAGCCGATAATAAAGATCGTCCCGAAACTTGCCGGCCGACACCTCATTGAGCAGTATCTTGTTGGTGGCGGCAATAAAGCGCAGGTCGGTAGACTGCTCCTGCACCGAGCCAATGCGCCGGAAACGGCGGCTGTCCAGTAGAGTCAGGATTTTGGCCTGCATAACAGGGTCAAGTTCACGTATCTCATCCAGAAACACGGTGCCACCGTTGGAAACTTCCAATAAACCCATTTTTTTATCGACCGCACCGGTGAATGAGCCCCGCTCGTGTCCGAACAGTTCTGACTCGAGCAGGTTGCCAGGAATGGCGGCGCAATTGATTTCCGTAAAGAGGTGACTGGCGCGGCTGGATTGCTCATGAAGCGTGCGTGCAACCAGCCCCTTGCCGGTGCCGGTTTCACCGTAGATCAGGACCGTGCTGACTTTGCTGCGGGCCACCTTGGTGATCAGGTTTTTTAATTCAACCATGGAAGGATGGTTGCCAATTATCTCATTAACCGGTGTGGGGTTTGACATGCCGAAATCTTCAAATGAGCGTGAGACGGAGAAATGACATTATAGTCTCAAGTCTTTGGATAGCAATCATCAGGCTGGCCGCATAAGTGCCGTCAATTAACCGTGATACCACTTTTCCTGATGATTTCCCCTGCCTGTTTGGCCCGCTCATCAACATAAGACTTGAAGGCTTCCGGTGTGGATGCTACAGGATACATGCCCAGAACCTCCAGTTTTTCACGGACGGCAGGTATTTCAAGTGCTTTGGTTATTTCCGCGTTCCAGCGATTGACAATCTCTTTGGGTACGCCTGCCGGCATGATAATACCCTGTTCCGCGCTCCCCCTGAAGTTTTTTACTTTATTTTATTTTATGTTTTTCAGGCCTTCCAGTACTAACGTGGTGGCCACGTCGGCATACTCTTCGCGTGTGATGGGCCCGTTGGGCTTGAACCACATGTAAACCCAGTTGAGCATGCCAAACAGGGACATGGTTACCGGTTTAAGTAAAGGACGTTTCTTATTGATTTCAGGGTTAATGTCGTGAAGGGCATCGGCAATCCGCATCACGATGCGCCTTTCAAGTTCATTTATTTCGTTGGTTTCTTCTTCCGCCAGCAAGCCGCGACAATTTAATTGAACAATATGCTTGTCATCGGCATCACGGTAGCATTCCAGTATTTGACGGACCAGTTTACGCAGGCGCAGTTCAGGCAAGTCGTTGTGCGACTCATCGGCAACGGCTTGCAATGCCTGATCCAGCTCTTCCAGATGTGAGCGGATAATATCAAAGATCAAAGCACTTTTACTGGGGTAATAGTGGTAAAGAAGTGCTTTGGAAACCTTACTGCGGGCAGCAATTTGTGACATGGAAGCTTTTTCCATGCCCAATTCTGCAAAAACTGCGGCAGCATTAACCAGGATGTGAAGTTGTTTTTCCTCGAAATCTGCTGCGCGGACGCGTGCCATACTGATTTACTGTCCTATAAAAATAAAAACCAAAAACGCTATTCTAGCTTACTTCTGATTGGGGATTATACCTAGACCCTACTCAGAACAACAGTATTTAGCGTTTTGGACGATTATCAATGACCCGTTTGGCTTTTCCTTCGGAACGCAAGAGCGTGCCGGGCAACGTAACATTAACGATTGTGCTGATCCCGACAATGCTTTTTATATGATGCGCCAGTTCTTTGGCCGAAAAATTCCGGGCATTTTCATCTTCGGCACCGGGCTGGCATTCCACATTGATCGTCATGCTATCCATACGCGAGCTGCTTCTGTTCAGTTCAATCTGGAAATGGGGAGCCAGGCCATGGCATTTCAGAATCTGTTCTTCGATCTGGGTAGGAAAGACATTGACCCCGCGCAGAATAATCATGTCATCACTGCGACCGGTAATTTTTTCCATACGGCGCATAGTACGTGCCGTACCGGGCAGAAGGCGGGTCAGGTCGCGGGTGCGGTAGCGGATAATTGGCAAACCTTCTTTGGTCAGGGTCGTAAAGACCAGTTCTCCTTCTTCCCCATCGGGTAAAACCTCACCGGTTTCAGGATTAATGATTTCAGGATAAAAATGGTCTTCCCAGATATGCAGGCCATCTTTGGTTTCCACGCATTCATTGGCAACACCGGGACCCATGACTTCAGACAGGCCGTAAATATCAACAGCATGCATATCAAAGGCCTGTTCAATTTCCTGGCGCATGGCATTGGTCCAGGGTTCTGCGCCGAAAATACCAATGGCCAGTGATGATTCGCGTGGATCCAGCCCCTGACGATGGAATTCATCAAGAATGGAAAGCATGTATGACGGCGTGACCATAATGATGCGGGGTTTGAAGTCTTGAATGAGTGACACCTGGCGTTCGGTCATGCCACCGGAAATAGGTACTACCGTACACCCCAGTTTTTCGGCACCATAATGCGCCCCCAGGCCTCCGGTGAACAGGCCATAGCCGTAGGCATTATGCAGGACATCACCAGGCCGGCCACCGGCAGCGCGGATGGAGCGGGCCACCAGGGTTGCCCAAACCTCAATATCATTTTTGGTGTATCCCACAACCACCGGTTTGCCAGTGGTGCCGGAAGAGGCGTGAATGCGTGTCAATTTTTCGCGTGGCACGGAAAACATGCCGAAAGGATAGGTATCACGAAGATCTGTTTTTTGGGTAAAAGGGAATTTGGCCAGATCTGACAGGGTTTTCAGATCGGATGGATGAACCCCGGCTTTATCAAAATGCGCTTTGTAAAAAGGTGAATTTTCATAAGCATGATTAAGTGTCCATTGCATGCGTTGCAATTGCAGGGCGGACAGCTCATCACGGGATGCAATTTCGATGGGGTCCAGGTCTTCTTTTCTGGGGGTCAGGTTTTCCATTTTGTTTCCTCTAGCTTTATGTTTCTTTATTGTGTTTTTGACGATGGATCAGTCAAGATTGTGTGGTGGGCAATAAGGTGCCTTTAATCGTGCGGGCATGACCGCGAAATTCGGCGATATGTTTACCGTTCTGGTTGCGAATAACAACGTCATAGAGCCCGCTGCGGCCCTGTTTGCTGATTTCACGGGCATATGCCGTCAATTCGTCGTTTTCAAATGCCGGTTCCAGGTAGGTGATTGAGCAATGCTGGGCAACGGTGCGTTGATTATAAGTATTGCAGGCAAAAGCAAAACAGGTATCCGCAAGGGTAAAAATATAGCCGCCATGGCATGTGCCGTGGCCATTAAGCATGTGGGGCTTGATGCGCATTCGCATGCAGGCCTTGCCGGTTTCAACTTCAAGCAGTTGCATGCCCAAGTGCTGGGCGGCAAGATCGTCTTGCCACATGGCGTCAGCGCAGTCCTGGGCCAGGGTGGGGGAAAGGGTGTGATCGGACATGTTTATTTTCCTTTGAAAGCGGCTGGACGTTTTTCCAGAAAAGCGCTGACGCCCTCGGCATAATCTTCGCTGCATCCGGCCTGGCGTTGCAGCTTGCGTTCCAGCTCCAGTTGCTGGTCCAGTGTGCTGCTTGCCGCAGTCTGGATGGCCTGTTTGATCAGGCCCAGGCCGAAAGTGGGACCTTTAGCCAGTTCCCGGGCAAGTTCAGTTGCCCGGATTTGCAATTGATCATCTTCAATGACTTGCCAAATCATGCCCCAGTTGGCCGCAGTGCTCGCATCAAGTGGGGCCGCGGTTAATGCCAGCGCTTTGGCACGGGCCTCTCCGATAAGGTGGGGAAGTGTCCAGGTGCCGCCTGAATCGGGAATCAGGCCGATTTTGGAAAAAGCCTGGATGAAACGGGCGGAACGGGCAGCCAGCACAATATCGCAAGCCAGAGCCAGGTTGGCACCGGCACCGGCTGCCACCCCGTTGACAGCGCAAATGACCGGCTTGTCCAGTTCGCGGATTTGCCGTACCAGAGGGTTGTAATACTGCTCAATGGTTTCACCCAGGTCTGGTGCGGTATGGCCGTTTGCAGGGTTTCGCTCGGACAGATCCTGGCCGGCACAAAACCCCCGGCCGGCACCTGTCAGCAAAACAGCCCGCACAGCAGGGTCTTCTGCCGCCTGTGTGAGGCCTGCCCGTAATGCCAGATGCATATCGACATTGAACGAATTTAATTTGTCAGGACGGTTCAGGGTTAGATGCAAAACATGCTCTTCAAGTTTTATTGCAACACTTTCATGTGACTGAAGTCCCATGTTGTCTCCTTTAATTCGGTTTATTCAGTTGGGATTTATGGCTTTCCCGGATTTTTTTTGTATTTGATGTTCGATACTATTGCATAAACCGGCCGGTTGGTCAATAATGTGTTGAAAATAATTTCATACAGGAAAATCAGGAATGTCTAGTTTATTTGAAAAGCATGGTTCTACGCTGGAAACGGCACTTGAGGTTATCAGGCATCGCGGGTTCTGGTCTGCCTATCCGGAAATGCCCAGTACCCGTTTCTATGGGGAACATGCCAAAGAAGAGGGGCAGCAGGCCTATGATGCCCTCTTGAACAGGGATTTCAGCTTGCCCGGTCATCCCGAGCAGGGCCGGGCCGGCAATGAGCAATCCCCTTATGGTGTGGCATTGGGCATACGTTATCCGGTTGCCAGTGTGGAAACGCTGGTGAAGCAATCACGGGAAGCCGGTAATGTCTGGGCCGATACGCCCCTGGACGTGCGTATGGGGATTTGTCTGGAAATTCTTGCTCGTCTTAACAGCATGAGCTTTGAAATAGCCAATGCCGTGATGCATACTTCCGGGCAGGCTTTCCCAATGGCATTTCAGGCCGGTGGTCCGAATGCACAGGACAGGGCCCTGGAAGCACTGGCTTACGCCTGGGCGGAAATGAGTCAGATTCCCAGCCAGACCGATTGGCTCAAGCCACAGGGCAAGGCAGGTGATCTGGTCCTGGAAAAACACTGGCGCATTATTCCACGCGGCGTTTCGTTGCTGATCGGATGCCAGACATTTCCAACCTGGAACAGCTACTCGGCATTTTTTGCCAATCTGGTGACCGGCAACACGGTTATTGCCAAGCCGCACCCATCGGCCATTCTGCCTATGGCCTTAACAGTACGGGTGGCCCGCGAAGTGCTGTCAGAACAGGGCCTGCCTGCAGATGTCGTGTTATTGGCGGCTGAAGAGGATGGCATGGGCATGGCAAAACAACTGGCTTTGCATCCTGACGTGGCGCTGATTGATTACACGGGGTCAAGCGCTTTTGGACAGTGGCTGCGTACACAGGCGGCGACCCCGCTGGTGTATACCGAAGAGGCCGGTGTGAACAGTATTGTGCTGGGCTCTACCGATAACTTTGATGCCATGTGCCAGAACATTGCTTTTTCCCTGACCCTGTACAGCGGACAAATGTGTACAACACCGCAAAACCTGTTTGTGCCGCGTGACGGGATCTTGGTCAATGGCGAGCGCAAAACGTTTGATGAAGTGACCGCCGGTATCGCCAGTGCCGTGGATGCCCTGCTGGTTGATCCTGCGCGGGCGGTCATGGTTACGGGAGCCATTGCCAATCAGGCTACGCTGGAACGCGTTGCCACCATGCGGGGAGCCGGGCGCCTGATCCGTGATTCGGCTGCCTTGCCTGGCATGGAACAGGTACGTACGGCAACACCATTGATTCAGGCTTTGGATGCCAGTGATGAAAACGTTTACGGTACCGAGTGCTTTGGCCCGGTTTCTTTTGTGATTGCCGTGGACGATGTGGAAGACGGCATACGTCGTGCCACGCAGCTGGCACGTACCAAAGGAGCGATTACAGGGGCTATTTATGAAACCGATGAAAAGCGTCTGGCTCAGGCGGTTGATGCATTTGCCCGAGCGGGTGTGAACCTGTCCGTTAATTTGGTGGGTGGGATTTTTGTCAATCAAAGTGCCGCTTTCAGTGATTTCCATGGTACGGGAGCCAATCCGGCGGGTAACTGCTGTTATGCGGACTCCGCTTTTGTGGCCAATCGGTTCAGGGTGGCGATGTGGCGTCGCCTGAAAAATAATTAAGCTGTGTTTGTTTCCGGCCGGTGTCGTCAGGTACAGGCCGGAAAGTATTTAAATGTCTGAAAATAAACAGGAGACAAAAAATGAGTCATAACAAAACAGGAAAAACAGGACGTAAATGGGCAGGGTTGCTTGCCGCTTTATGCTTTGCAACAGGCGTACAGGCAGAAATCCGCATCGGTTCCACGGTTTCGGCTACGGGGTTTGCCTCTTATCTCGGAGAGCCCGAAGCGCAAACCCTGAAAATGCTGGTGGATGACATTAATGCCAAAGGCGGTGTGCTGGGCAAGCAGCTTAAACTGGTTGCTTATGATGATGCCGGAGATGCCAATAAAGCGCGTACCTTTGCCACCCGCCTGATAGAAGACGACGAAGTGGTTGCCATTATAGGAGGCACCACAACCGGTGCAACAATGGCTATTATGCCCACCGTACAGGAAGAGGGGATACCTTTTGTTTCTCTTGCCGGTGCCATTGAAGTTATCCAGCCGGTACGCTCCCATACCTTCAAGACGCCGCATACAGACCGCATGGCCTGCGCCAAGATTTTTGAAGATATGAAAAAGCGGGAACTGTTAAAAGTGGGCCTGATATCGGGTTCAGATAGTTTTGGTGCCTCCATGCGCAAGCAGTGTCTGGATATCGTGGGTGATTATGGAATTGCCGTAGTGGGCGATGAAGTCTTTGGCCCCACTGATGCAGACATGACCCCCCAATTGACCAACTTGCGTAATAAAAAGGGGGTTCAAACCATTCTTAGCCTGGGACTGGGGTCGGGGCCTGCCATTATTACCCGGAATTATGCGCAGCTGGCCATTGATTTGCCGTTGTACCAGTCGCATGGGGTGGCATCGGATGCCTTTATTAAACTGGCGGGCACCAAAGAGGCGGAGGGCGTGCGTTTGCCGGGAACCCCCTTGTTGGTTGCCGAGTTGCTGGCAGAAGATGACCCGCAGCGGGAAGTGGCCTTGCGCTATAAACAACAATACGAAAGCATGGCTGGCAAGCCGGTTTCCACCTTTGGCGGATATGCGCATGATGCCTTATATCTGGT
>Ga0265293_10012330_pt1 | contig 11369 bp, 9 predicted proteins | sample Munlanlewell138R_FD_192505 | JGI IMG/M metagenome (GOLD analysis project Ga0265293, IMG submission 192505) | Leachate microbial communities from a municipal landfill in Southern Ontario, Canada - Leachate well 138R | ecosystem: Engineered > Solid waste > Landfill > Unclassified | place: Canada... | reverse complement strand
GGTCATCGCGCCTGTGGCTGATAATGAAGATGGTTGCCCCCTCCGCACTCATCTCCCTGAAAAGAGCAAGCGTCCTCGGCAGATATTCGAGATCCAGGGCCTCTGTAGCCTCGTCGAGGAAGACCAGGTCCGGCTTGTGAAGAAGAACAAGCCCAAGTTCAGCCCGGGCCCTCTGCCCCTGGGAGTACTCGCGCGGCGGACGGGAAACGAGGGCCTCAAGATCGAGGCGGGATGAGAGCGTCTCCACGCGTTCCCACCACTCATGCTTGTCCACACCATAGAGCTCACAGTGGAGGGCAAACGAATCCGCAAGGGGAAGATCAAGCATAAGAGCTGTCCTGCGGGAACTGGCGTAGCCTATGCGCCTCTTGAAGCCGGAGTCGAAGATGTCAGGTTTCTTCCCGTATACCAGCACTTCCCCGCAGACGGGAACATGTATCCCGCATATCGTTCGAAGCAGTGTGGACTTTCCAGACCCATTGGGCCCGTCAATGCCCACGATTTCGCCACAGGCAAAGCCTATTGACACGCCATCAAGCGCGCGCCGCCTCTCTACCTTTCTCCTTCGTGCTTCATAGGTCCACGACTCATACTCCACTACAACCTTATCCAGCTCGATCGCCAGGGTTTCAGCCGTACCTCGGTGGTGACCAGCTGCGCGTGACATCGCAGACTCCTCCCCAACACTTTGCACATTCGCCCGTGCTCGCCGCCGCCCATCTCCGTCAGGCCGCATCTACTATGATCCGAGCATCCACCGCATATAGCTCCGATCCATACCCCTTAATGGGATTCAAGTCCAGCTCCACAATCTCGGGGAAATCCGAAACCAGAAGCCCTACTCTGGCAATCATGTCAGCCACTGCGCCGACATCTACCCCGCGCCCGCCCCTTACTCCGTCGAGCAGCCGTCTGCCGCGGATGGAGTCGACCATCCTTTCGGATTCTTCCATGCCAAGCGGCGCAAGAGCGAACTTGACATCCCCGAGGACTTCGGTGAATACTCCGCCCAGCCCGAACATGACAAGAGTTCCGAAGCCCTCTTCCCGGGCGGCTCCCACAATCAGCTCAGTCCCCTCTATCATCGGCTGCACCAACACGCCAGTAGCTTCGTCTATTGACATCAGCCTGCGCCACGTGTCACGGGCAGCCTCGACGCTCGAGACGTCAAGCACAACTCCGCCCACATCAGTCTTGTGAAGCGGGCCAACAACCTTCATGACGACCGGAAATCCCAGGCCAGCACAGATCTTGTCCAAATCCTCTACTCTATAGGCCACTGCCTGGCCAGGCATGCGTATGCCCGCAGCCTCAAGAATCGCAGCAGCTGTATCCGGCTCCAACGCCGTCCTGGCGCCCTCAGCCGTCAGAGCCCGTGCAGATCCGCCGACGCCTTCGCCACGCAACACTCTTGCGATTTCATCCCGGCGGTATCCGGGAAGCGACTCCGCCGGCTCCATCGGGCGAGGCCGGTTGATCACCCGTCCCAGGCTTCGTCCTAGTTGCACTTCATCGGCAAAGTAAGACTTCCCGCGTGCCTTGAAATCCTCCAGGGCCCGAGCTGAAGTTATGGGTGATGGAAAGACTGGAATCACCGGAATTGGGGATTCATCCATGGCCTGGGCAATGACCTCGTACATCTCCGAGATCTCGCCCATCCCAGGATCGCCCATGATAAGCGGCATGACGTCTATTCGGTCGCTCTCTTCTTCTGAGATAATCTTGACCGCCTGTTCGATCTGGTGAAAGGTTCTGGTTGACAGGCAATCGATGGGGTTGAGGACTGAACTTCCCGGCCATAGCACTTCTGCAAGCCTCTCCCTGGTAGCGTCGCGCAGCAATGGGACTTCCAATCCCTGCCGAGCAAGCTCGTCTGCGAGAAGCACGCCAGGCCCGCCCGCATCAGTCAACACGCACACATTCCGCCCATCTATCGGGCCTGCCGTCAGCAGTACGCTCGCCACGTCCAATAGCTCCGACTTGCTCGAAACCCTGATGATTCCGGCCTTCTCGAAAAGAGCCTGCACTGCTGTGTCGTCGCTGGCCATTGCCCCGGTGTGGCTGGCAGCTGCTCGCTTCCCGGCACCTGTGGTTCCGGATTTTATGCCCACAATAGAGCATCCCTTTGCAATCAACGACCTCGCATGCCGCAATAGCTTCTGCGGCTTTTTCACCGATTCCATGTACAACGCCTTGACCCTGGCAGATCCCGGTCCGAACCACTCATCCATCATGCCGAGTATATCCTCGACACCAACCTGCGCCCCATTGCCGACAGTGAACATGCTCGATAGTGGCAATCCTCGCCCCATTGCAAGTTCAACCAGAAAGTCGGCAGTTGCGCCCGATCCGCTGATAATATCAATGCACCCAGGCTTCAATGTCGGAATGGGCCCTGCAAAAACCCCTGCATAGGAAGGCGTCAGCACCCCCATGCAATTGGGCCCGATCATAGTCATGCCGTGCCTGTCTGCAATTTCGACAAGCGCCAGTTCTTCACGCTTTCCGTCCTCGGAAACCTCGCCAAACCCGGCGCTCAGAATGATAACAGCCCTCGTCCCCATTTCCGCGAGTTCCTCTACAACACCCCGAACCCCGCGCGCAGGTATGGCGATAATCGCAAGTTCCGGAGCGCCGGGAAGGTCGCCGACGGTCTTGAAGGTCGCAAGCCCGAGTACGTCGTCGTGCTTGGGATTGACAGCCCATAGATCCCCCGCATAACCGTGGTCAGCCATGTTCTTCGCAACACTGCCGCCAGGCTTGGAGAGGTCATTGCTTGCGCCGACTACTGCAATACTGCTCGGATCAACGATACGTTCGTACATCGTTCCACAACTCCATTCCTGCCATCGCCTGCGAACTCAGGCGAGTTCGCGTCTTGCAAATATTTCCTGTGCAACCAGCATCCCCAAAAAGTATATCGCAAGGGAGACCACGAGGACAATTGATATCGCAGACGGGGTCGGAGACATGATCTTCAGATAGAACTCCGTCATGCTTATTCCAGCCGGACGGAATACCGTTGGGACAATATAGAGCGCTACCCATAACGTCATGATAGCGGTCCGCGCTGCGCTCGAATTCCACTTGAAGAACGCGATCAGCGTCACAGCAGCTATTGGAAGCGTCAGGGCCATCTGGTATGGGCCCAAGAACGGAGTCGGTGGAAGCGCGCGCCCCGCTGCTCCGGGAAAGAGACTGGCGCCTAACGACACAGCAATGACACTGATGAGAGACCACAACACCCCCACAAGCAGCGCCGCGACGAATTTGGATGCGACTATCCTTTTCGGCGAAATGGGCATGCCCCTCAGCAACGCAAGGGTCCGGTTCTTCTCCTCATTGGCAGCGCTATTGAGGGCGAAGAATGGAACCATCATCATAGAGTAGACATTTGCGATGTTCATGGCGTACATGGCAATCTCTTCGGAGCCTGTAAGCACTCCCAAAACGAAGATCCCGCCGAACATCGCAATTCCAAGGAGTATCATCAACCTGCCTGAGTAGAGATCCTTCCAGACGAGACTGATCATCTCGCTTCCCCCCCTCTCGCAGCAGAAATCAGGATGTCCTCTATAGATGCTGTCGGCTCGTCCTTGCGTGCCCTCTCAAGCAAAACATCCTTCTCGTCGCTGGCATGTATCCGACCGTCCACGATTATGGTGATGTAATCGGCAACCCGGTCAAGGTCGGAGGTTATGTGTGTAGAAAACAAGACCGATCGTTCGCCGTCGCCCATGAAATCCAGCAGCTCCGCAAGAAGCTCTCTCCGAACCACCGGATCCAGACCAGACGTGGGCTCATCCAGGATGAGCAATTCAGGCCTATGCGCCATGGCCAACGCCAGTGAAAGCTTGGACCTGTTCCCCTTGGAAAGCGCTCCTGCCTTCTTGTTGACGTCGATTCCGAACCTGGCTGCAAGCGCATCGAAGTAGCTCTGGTCCCACGAGGGATAGTACTGGCGCACGAACCGCGCCATCCAGCCCACAGTCATCTCGTCGTAGAAATTGTGGTGCTCCGGAACATAGCCTATGCGCCTCTTTACCTCGTTCTCGTGAGCTACATTGTCGAGCCCAAATATGGATACCTGCCCGGAGTCGGCGCGAGCCAGGTTCATCATGATCCTGATAATCGTCGTCTTACCCGCTCCATTAGGTCCAACCAAGCCCATGATGTAGCCGCCGGGCAGTTGAAAAGAGACATCCTCAAGCTCAAACCCCGGGTATGACTTCGATACTCCAGAAAGCTGAATCGCTACATTATCCACGCTCAATCCCCCTGTCAAGCACGTCATAAAGCAGCTTCACAATCTCTTTGTCTCGAAGCCCGAGATTGCGCCCCGCCCTTACGGCATCCGCCAGATGCCCAATGACAGCTCTATCCTTGAGCCTTTCAAGATCCTCGGGAGTAAGATCGGCAACGAAAGTCCCCAACCCCGGCCTTGTCACGATCAACCCTTCCGCCTCCAAATCAGCATACGCACGCCTGGTCGTAATAACACTGGCAAGAAGGTCGGCGGCAAGCTTCCTTATGGACGGAAGCGGGTCTCCCGGCTTGAGCTCACCCGAGAGGATCAAGGCCGTGACCTGGTCGACTATTTGCTGGTACATAGGCACTGGATTATTCGGTGAAATCGCAATATCCATAGCATCCCAACCTCGGAGGCCGGATCCGCGCACTCTTCGCTCTGGCAGCAGATGCCTGACGCTGCCTTGCCTCGCTTCTTTCGCTTGCAGACACTGCGTGCGCGTCGGCCAAGCAATACAGTGTATAGCGTCTATATACACTATATACGCCGCCTATTCCCAAGTCAACACCGATATTTGCAGCGAAGATACGCAGACCAGCATCAGATAGATTAGCTTGCTATTCATCTTCCGAGCCCCGCCGCCCGCGCCAAAGAGTCTGACGGGCCGGAAGACGAACACACTTCAGCCTTTGTCCGCGTATAAGGTACATGCAAGGTGGAGGCGACAGCGCCGGGAGATTCGGCGAAGGTAATCTGGGGGAGGCCATTCTACATGAAGTCAAGCAGCGACAAGTCCACACTCGCCCTTCTGAGAGTGATAGGCGGCTGGATTCTTGCCGTTGGCTCGTTCATCGTGGCCGTCGCCGTAACGCTGGAAGTTCTTCAGGATGATTCTTGTAAGCATGATCCAGATCCTTCAGGGAGGTACGTGATTGAGGTCAAGCGTGCCGACACTGACTAGCCCTACGCCAACAGCCCGTTCGTCCACCGGGAAAGCAGCGCAGCTGGCACTGGTCGAGATGGGATGAAGGCAGGTCGATGCGTGAAGAAGCTGGGAGAAAGGGCTCTTAAGGAGGATTTGTGCATGGGCTCATCGGATACAGCAAAATCCCTTTTTTTCTTGCGAGTCGTAGGCGGCTGGATACTGGCCGTCGGCTCATTCATAGTTGCAGTCGCTGTTACGGTCGAGTTTTTCCAGACGTATCCCATCGTGTGCCACCCGGCGCCTGTTCCCTGCGCTAATCCCAAGGCCGGCGCATCGAAGGACATCGCGAACGCCGCCAATTGGCAATAGCAGTCGAGCGGGGGCTAATGTGCTGATTCATTCTGTATGGCATTTCATGTCACCGAATCCCAGACATGTCGCCGCACCCATCTGTCAATGGATGTTTGTGCGAATGGCGCCGACTGTGGCTCCGGCTCCAGCCTTCGCCGAATCGGCCTCCGACCGCCGCTCGACCGTTGGCCCGCGACTGCTATTGCTATTGCTATTGACCAATGAGAGCTTCATACAGCTCATTCTGGAGCAATACCTTGCCGCCCCTGACAACCCGCATGCTGTCGCCTGAAACTTCATCTATGATCATAGTCTTGCCGTCGATGATTCCGAACTCGTACTTGATGTCAATCAACTCAAGGCCGCGCTGGGCCAGGTAATCCGTGATGAGATCCGTCGCCTTGCGAGCCGTCTCCTTCATGTAATCAATGTCCTCGGGCGATGCAATGTCGAGGGCGACCAGAGCATCCTCGGTTATGAGGGGGTCGCCGCGGTCATCATCTTTCAATGTGAACTCCACAAGAGCATGGAGAGGTTGCCCCTGGCGGGCATAAGCCCCGTAGCGCCTGATGAAGCTTCCCCATGCCTTATTCCTGCAGATTACCTCCAGGTTCAAAGACTTGGCCCGCTTGGCAAGCATCGTGTTCTCTTTGGGGCCTGCGCTGATGAAGTGCGTAGGTATTCCCGCCTTATGCAAGAGGTCGAAGAAGAGCAACGTAAGCTTGAACGAGGAGCGTCCTTTTCCGGCCACCTCCCCGATGACCTCATTGGCGCCGGAATCTATTCTGTCGCCCACACCTGTTACACTATCCTTGAAATGCAGCAAAACATTTCCGTCATCACAAAGATAAACGTCCTTGGTCTTGCCGGTATATAGTTTCTGCAAGTTCATTCCTCCCAAGCTCTCACGCAGCATGTAATTGTCATGTCAGTACCTTGTCCTGTTGCGACGCGCCTGGCGCGATCTGCATGTATCATTCTATCGTGTGCGCCGTCATCACGCCATATGCTCTCGCGCTTTGCAAAGCAGGCAAATTCAGCCGCGTTGCAGAAGGTAATGATAATGAGGTAGTAAACTCAGTTTTTCGGGGGAGTGGGGCAATTTGACAAACCGTTGCGACATTGTCGGCATTGACGTAGGTGGCACTAACACAGATGCCGTCCTGGTTAGGGGCGAGAGTGTTATTGCGGCCGCCAAAACACCCACAAATCCCGACAACCTTCTGGAGAGCACGAGAATCGCATATGAGCAGGTGGCGAAGGAGCATGATGGTGCCAATCCAATCAAGCTTCACCTCAGCACCACGCTCTCTACAAACGCAATCATCGAGGGACGGGGAGACCCTGTAGTCGTCCTGGCCGTGCCGGGCCCAGGAATGTCCTTTGACGACATGGGACTGGGTTTTCCGGTCCACGTTCTGTCAGGCTACATCGACCACAGGGGGCGCGAAGTGGCCCCTGTCGATGCTTCGGCCGCAAGGGCCGTAGTAAAGGCTGCGGCGAACAACGGAGCAGAGGCGCTGGCCATTGTGGGGAAGTTCTCTCACCGCAACCCTGCGCACGAGCTCAAGATAGAGCAGGAAGTTACAGACGAATATCCGCAATATTCCCCTGCAACCCTGGGCCACAGGCTGTCCGGACGCCCGGGCTTCCCTCGCCGGCTTGCCACTGCATATCTCAACGCCAGCATCGCAAGGCAGCAGTCTCGCTTTGCAGAGATGATACAGAGCCTGCTTGCCAGAAGCGGCGTAGAGCGGGTATTCATACTCAAAGCTGACGGGGGCACGATGCGCCTTAAGGAATCGATGCTTCGTCCCATAGAAACGATCCTTTCTGGACCTGCAGCCAGCACAATGGGGGCTCAGGCGCTAACGCGCCACCATGGTGCAAACGCCGTCATAGTAGACATTGGCGGAACCACCACCGATATCTCGGTGCAGGTAGCAGGAGAACCCATATACGACAGGTATGGGGCTGAAATATCCGGCCACAAGACGCTGGTCCCAGCCCTGTTCTCGCGTTCAATCGGCCTTGGGGGCGACAGCGAGATCCATGTCGAGCTTCTGGACGGAGCTCCGGCTTTCCGCATCGGCCCCCGGCGTGCAGGAACTCCCGTAGTCCGCGGGGGCTCCATGCCCACGCCCACAGATGCAGCTGTCGCAGCGGGGCTTTCCTCCCTTGGCAACCGCGAAGCCGCCATGCACGCCCTGGCGAAACTGGGCGAGCCATGCGGGATAGACGCTGCAGCGGTGGCACAAGCCGTGCTCGACGCTTTCACTCGCCAGCTGGCAGATGAGATCGAGGCCGTGTACATGCACCTTGAATCAAGGCCAGCATATACAGTCTCGGAGATACTTGCGCCTCCCGACATTCGCCCCCAGGTCCTGATAGGGCTTGGCGCGCCGGCGCCGTTCTTCATCCCGGATGCAGCCCGGCGCCTCGGGATAGCCTGCGAAATCCTGCCGCACTGCGAGGAAGCCAATGCCGTCGGGGCAGCAGCAAGCCGTCCAACTGCGGCAGTCACGCTCCATGCCGACACCATGCTCGGGGTACTTACTGTTCCGGAGGCCGACCACATGGCCCGGATCAGGCATCCAATGACATTCGGCGTCAAGCAGGCCCGGAGAGAAGCCATTGAATGGGCCACCCGGTTCGCAGAGGAGATCGGGGTCGACACGTCACAGGGCGTTTCCATAGTCGAAGAGGAAAGCTTCAATGTGGTGCGAGGCTTCTACACCGCAGGCCACATATACTCGATAAAGGCCCAGGTCAGGCCTGAAGTCAGGCGCATCGCCGCAGATGGCGCCGAGAGGCCGAACAAGCTTAATCAGTCGAAGGAGGAATTGTAAGAAATGGCACAGCACAAACCCAAGGTAGGGCTCATCTTCTTCCCAGCCTTCGACTGGGCCATAACCCCGGATCACCCTGAGCGAGAAGAGCGACTCCTCTACACGCGCGACCAGATCATTGAGGAAGGCCTGATGGATGTTCCCGGCGTCGAGGAGTTCCGTCCCGGAATCGCAACCGACACCGATATCCTCCGGGCGCACATCTGCGTTCCGAATGTGAACAGGGTAATTACCCAATCCCATCGGATCGCTGCTGGCGGTAGCATGCTCGCGGCCGACCTGGTCCTCAACGAAAAGGTGGATCGCACCTTCGCCCTGGTTCGTCCGCCCGGGCACCACGCCATGAGAGTGGTCCATGGCTCGCGGGGCTTCTGCAACATCAATAACGAGGCCATAATGGTAGAGCACATACGGCGCGCCTATGGCCCCAAAATGCGCATAGCCATAGTCGACACCGACGCCCATCATGCCGACGGCACACAGGACATTTACTACAACGACCCGGGCGTCCTCCACATATGCCTTCACCAGGACGGGCGGACACTCTACCCGGGTACCGGCTTCATGGAGGAGCGAGGAGGCCCGGCCGCCTACGGAATGACTGTGAACGTGCCGCTGCCCCCCGGGACCGGAGACGAGGGAATACTTTATGTCCTTGAAAACCTCGTCCTTCCCATTCTTGAGGACTTCGAGCCAGATGTGATCGTCAACGCCGCAGGGCAGGACAACCACTATACGGATCCACTGACCAATATGAACTTCACGGCCCACGGTTACGCCCGGCTCACCGACCTTCTGGCACCGGACATAGTGGTCCTCGAAGGCGGATATTCCATCGAAGGCGCACTGCCCTACGTGAATGTAGGAATCCTTCTGGCACTGGCCGGCCTCGATTACTCAGCCGTGCGCGAGCCGGACTGGAATCCTGACGTGGCAAGACAGCCGCGAGGAGTGACCGAGGAGATCCACCGCCTCACGGGCACATTGCAGGAGATGTGGGCTACGCGCAGAGAAGCTGACATCGGCGCCCTCTTCGGCGACGGAAAGTATTTCGAACGCGGCCGCCGCATCTACTACGATACCGACAACATCGCAGAGCAACAGCGAGAACAGATAAGATTGTGCCCTTCATGCAGCGGATGGCGGGCCATCTTCTCTCATGCACTCCATGCATCGACCGGAAGGACAGCTCAGATAGCTGCCATGCTGGTACCGTGGCAGGCGTGCGCCGATTGCAGAGCAACCGCCCACAGCCAGTTTGAGGTGGCAAAGGAGAGTCGCGCCTTCGACCACGTTTACCTGCAGGATGTCGAAAACGACGACTTTGCGGTGAGCCGCGGGGCTTGACTCTTTGAGTCCTTTTTACCCAGCAACAGCATGCTCCGGCCGAGCAGGTATTGCCGTGTGGGCGTCGCAGTTGTTGTTCGGCAGAATGGTGAGACAGCTAAACAGCACCCGTGGCATCAATGGCCGGTTTGATGGACGCAACACTACGAGATTGTCGTAGTGTTTGTTCTGATACAACGAAAAATCGCAGTATCCCATTGAGTGGAGCATAACAGGGCAACTCTCATCAAACCTCCCGGCCAGTCCCCTGTGCTTCTCTCCTACCCACCCTCATATCCAACATGCGCCAGATTTGCCTGGCCGGTTCAAGCACTCCCCAATCTTATTTTGAAGACCAGTAGGATTTTTCAGCCTCATGTAGAATACTGCTTACTAGGTTTAACGTTTAAGTAATTTCACGCGTATCGAGCAGAAAGGGCCCGGCACCCAGAGGTTAAGTAATACATACTGGCAGGTATAGGCAGTGTGAGCCTCTGAGATTTTGCTTAATCGATTTAGCTCCGTAAGGGCTCGTGCACAGAGCGCATGTAATGGCAATTACCAAGGAAAGACAAGGAGGGCACCGACGCATGGGTCGTACCACGCTGAAAGATATCGCAGAAAAGGCCGGCGTATCAGTGACTGCGGTCTCCCGAGCCTTGAGCGGATACCCGGACATAGGTGAAGAAACACGGGGGCGAATCCTCCGTATCGCAGAAGAATTGAACTACCAGCCCAACATTGCGGCACGAACCCTGGTAACTCATAAGTCCGGGGTAATGGGCCTGTTTGTGTTGGGAAGGGCGAAGGGCGAAGGATTCTCCCACCCTTTTTCCGGACAGGTAATCAACGGCTTCCTGGACGAGCTAACTGAAGATGGGTACGACATGATGGTGTTCAAGGCCAACCGCCCTCCCGATTCCGAAAACTCGTCCTATCTGGATCTTTGCAGGCGGAGGATGGTGGAAGGCGCATTTCTCATGGGGTTGCGCACAGATGACCCGTGGCTTTCTGACCTGACGGCATCAGCAATTCCCATAGTAACCATGGACATGCCTCTGGCCGGGGATATGACTTTCTCTGTCGGATGCGACAGTGTGTCCGCCGTCCATGCCGCCATCAGGCATCTTGCGGATCTGGGGCACAAGAGAATCGGCATCGTCAACGGATACAAAGAAGCCTCTATCAGCCTCGAGCGTTTCGAAGGCTATAAGAGCGCCCTCACCAGTCTGGGGCTGCCATTTGATCCGACCATCGTAGCGGAAGCGGATTTCACAGCTGCCGGAGGCAGACAGGCCTTCCTTTCGTTGATAGACAAGGCCCCCGACATGACTGCAGTCTTCGTGTCGTCTGACCTCATGGCTCTGGGTGTGCTGGAGGGCGCCAGGGAACGCGGGCTCAGCGTTCCGGAAGACCTGTCGGTGGTCGGGTTTGACAATATTGAGATGGCTGCAATGTCGTCTCCGCCCCTAACCACTCTCGATCAACCCCGCTACGAACTAGGCCAAACCGCAGCCCGAATGCTAATCTCAGCGTGCAGCGGAATAACACCGCCGTCTCGCGTTCTTCTTAAAGCAAATCTGATTGTGCGTGGCTCTACAGCAAAGCCAAACAAGATCAAGACCGGGGAGGTGATAGAGAAGGCGGTGTTATTCCGCTGCACGCTGAG
>Ga0265293_10012326_pt1 | contig 11369 bp, 7 predicted proteins | sample Munlanlewell138R_FD_192505 | JGI IMG/M metagenome (GOLD analysis project Ga0265293, IMG submission 192505) | Leachate microbial communities from a municipal landfill in Southern Ontario, Canada - Leachate well 138R | ecosystem: Engineered > Solid waste > Landfill > Unclassified | place: Canada... | reverse complement strand
TTGGAAAGACCGCGTGTTTTGATTTCAATCTTTCTTACTTTCTTTATGATGTCATTAGTTACCATCTACTTAGGGAACTTCTACAGAATTCAAAATTTCAGTAATGATTTCATCAGAACTCATGCTATTGGCTTCCGCTTCATAACTCAATCCGATGCGATGACGCAACACATCATAACATACGGCACGTACATCTTCGGGAATCACATATCCACGGCGTTTGATAAAGGCGTAAGCCCTTGCTGCCAAAGCCAAATTGATGGATGCACGGGGGGAAGCGCCGAAGGCAATCATGTCTTTGAGTGAGGTCAGTCCGTAATCATCCGGAAAACGAGTAGCAAAAACGATATCGATGATGTACTTTTCAATTTTCTCGTCGATATACACTTGGCGAACCACATCGCGCGCTTCCATAATTTCTTTTGGAGAAAGGATGGGATCTACCTTGGGTTTGTCTTTGTTCAGGTTCTGACGGATGATGAGTTTCTCTTCTTCTTTCTTGGGATAGTTAATCACCACCTTCAACATGAAACGGTCCACCTGCGCTTCAGGCAAAGGATAGGTTCCTTCTTGTTCAATGGGGTTTTGGGTAGCCATCACCAAAAATGGCTCAGGCAATGGGTAGGTCTCGTCACCAATGGTAACCTGACGTTCCTGCATCGCCTCAAGCAAAGCACTCTGTACCTTCGCGGGAGCACGGTTGATCTCATCAGCTAAAATCAAATTGGCGAAAATGGGACCCTTACGAATGTTAAACTCTTCTTTGAGCTGACTGTAAATCATAGTCCCAATCAGGTCAGCCGGCAACAGGTCGGGCGTAAACTGCACCCTGCTGAAATCACCTTTAATCAGATCCGAGAGGGTCTTGATAGCCAATGTCTTCGCTAAACCGGGAACACCTTCCAATAAGATATGACCATCTGAAAGCAAGCCAATCAATAAAGATTCAACCAAATGACGTTGACCCACAATGACCTTATCCATTCCCATCATCAGGGAATCCACAAAATAACTTTGCTTCTCAATTTTTTCGTTCAATTCGCGAATATCGACAGTATGTTCCATACGTTTTAATTAAAATAATTTTCTTCAAAAAGTGGAACAAATGTACGATAAAATAATATCTTAAACTCCTGGTTTAATAACTATTAACGCGTATTTACATTATTAAGTAATGGATATTCAGCAAGCAAAATCAGCTATTTGTCGGTCTTCACTTCAGCGTTTTTCTATCCACTTGCGTGCATTCACAAATGCTTCTACCCAAGGGGTAATCTGGTCGCTTTTTCTTCTATCTGTCGGATAATGTGCCCACTGCCATGGGAATAGTCCGCGTTCGATATGAATCATAGCTGCCAAATGGCGTCCGTCTGCCGAACAAATTCCTGCTACAGCATCTTCTGAACCATTGGGATTAGCGGGATAGTCTGCGTATGCATATTGAGCAACAACTTGCCAAGCATCATCCGTTGCCGGAAACTCAAATTTCCCTTGATCATGAGATATCCAAGCTCCTAATTGACTGTTTGACAAGCTTCCTAACATGACTGATTGGTTTTCAGGAATGGTAACGCCCACGAAGGCTGATTCAAATTTACCGGAATCGTTCGGAGTAATTTGAGGCGTAGCACCATGAACGGGAGTAATCAAACCAAGTTCCAGCATCAAGCTACAACCGTCTCCCACACCAAAGCTCAATGTGTCAGCTCTTTTGTAAAAGTTATCCAATGCACTTTTAGCTTTTTCATTATATAAAAATCTTCCTGCCCATCCTTTGGCAGAACCGAACACATGGGCATTGGAAGATCCGCCGCTAAACACAAGCATCTGCACATCTTCAAGGGTTTCTCGTCCTGACACTAAATCTGTCATGTGCACGTCTTTCACTTCAAAACCGGCTAAATATAGCGCATAGGCTAATTCTCGCTCCCCACTCGCTCCCTTCTCGCGGATGACGGCAGCTTTTACAGCTGTTGATTGAGGCTCAACGCTTAAACCGAATTGGGAGAAAGCACCTTGAAAATCATCTTTGAAATTAAAGCTAAGGACTTGGTTCTTATAATTTTGATATCGCATCCAAGCGTGTTTTTCGCCGCTTTGTTTTTTGTCCAACAAATAGGAAGAGCGGTACCACAAATCTCTCAGTGCATCAATGGAAAAGCTGTAAGCCTGCTTTTTCTTGTTGATGTCTATCCTTCTCTCAGCAATGGGTTCAGCCAGTTTGGCAAAGCCGATACCGTGGCTGCTCAGGATTTTTTCAACTGCTTTCTTGTCTTTCACCTGAATCAACACACCCGGGTTTTCAGCGAAAAGATTGACCGTCAAAGATTTTTCTTTCAATTCATCCAAACAAACTGAAAGTCCGCCTTGCGTATTGGCAAAGCACATCTCTAACAAAGCGGTAAACATACCTCCTTCGGAGATATCATGACCGGCAAGCACCAATTCTTTAGAAACCAATTCCTGCACGGCTTCAAAAGCAGTCTTAAAGTATTCGGGGTCTTTGACAGTTGGCACTTCATGTCCGATTTGATTCATCGTTTGTGCTAATACCGAACCACCAAGTTTCTGTGTATCAAAAGAAAAATCAATATAATAAATAGAAGTTTCCGGATCATTCACCAATACGGGACTCACCGTTTTCTGCACATCCGACACTTCAGCAACAGCCGTGATTATCACTGTCCCGGGAGAATAAACTTTATCGTCGCCATACTTTTGCGTCATGGAAAGCGAGTCTTTTCCTGTCGGGATGTTGATTGCTAAAGCACGTGCAAACTGACTGCAAGATTCAACCGCTTGATACAAACGTGCATCTTCACCGGGATTTTTGCAGGGCCACATCCAGTTGGCACTAAGCGAAACTGATTGAATGCCATATTTCAAGGGCGTCCAAACGATATTGGTCAAGGCTTCGGCAATAGCCAATACCGAACCTGCTTCTGCATCAATGATGGCTGCGATGGGAGCATGACCGATAGCGGTTGCCACACCAACTTTTCCACGATAATCAAGTGCCACTACGCCCAAGTCGCTCAAAGGTAACTGTATTTCTCCCAAGCATTGTTGACGAGCAACTTTACCGGTAACCGAACGATCGACTTTGTTAGTCAGCCAGTCTTTGCAAGCCACCGACTCCAATTGCAATACGTTTTCAATATAAGTCTGCAATTGATCATCGCTGTATGCAACCGGCGCAAACTGCTCCTCAATGGTTTGATCGGTCATCACGGTTTTAGGTGATTTACCAAACATGTGTTCCAACTGCAAATCGATGGGTTTCTGACCATCAGCCTGTTCAAAAGAAAAATGCATATCACCGGTCGTCTCCCCTACCACATACATAGGTGCTTGTTCGCGATCGGCAATTTTTTGTAGCCAATCCAAATCTTCCGGTTTCATCAATAAGCCCATGCGTTCCTGGCTCTCATTACCGATGATTTCTTTGGCACTTAAAGAAGGATCTCCGATGGGCAATTTCGACATATCAATCTTACCACCGGTGGTTTCGACCAATTCCGACAAGCAGTTGAGATGACCGCCTGCGCCATGGTCGTGGATGGAAACTACCGGATTATTATCTGATTCAGCTAAGGTACGAATCACATTGGCAACTCTTTTTTGAAGTTCAGCATTAGAACGCTGTATAGCATTCAGTTCCACTTCATTATCAAAATGACCGGTATCTACGGAAGAACCGGCGCCACCGCCCATACCGATGCGGTAATTATCACCACCAAGCACTACTACCCGGTCGCCGACTTCAGGCTTGCCTTTTAACGCATCTCTGCTATTGGCAAAGCCGATTCCGCCTGCCATCATAATCACTTTATCAAAGCCGTATTGCTTGTTGTTTTCCTCATGTTCAAATGTCACCAACGAACCACAAATCAAAGGCTGACCGTGTTTGTTGCCATAATCGGAAGCTCCGTTGGAGGCTTTAATCAAAATCTGTTCGGGGGTTTGATACAGCCATTTTCTGGGTTTGATGGCTGCTTCCCAAGGTTTTTGAATATTGGTTTTAAAATACGGATCGGCAATCAGTGAACTACGGGTATAAGAGGTCATATACACAGAAATGCCGGCTAAAGGCAGGGATGCTTTGCCACCGCCCATGCGATCGCGTATCTCTCCGCCGCTGCCGGTGGCACCTCCGTTAAAAGGCTCTACCGTTGTGGGGAAATTATGTGTTTCGGCTTTGAGCGACAAAACAGATTCTATCTCTTTGGTTGCATATACATCCGGTTTATCACCTGTTTTAGGCGCAAACTGCTCAATGGCAGGTCCGGAAATAAAAGCCACATTATCTTTATAAGCAGATACAATTTGATTGGGATTTTCTTCAGAAGTCTGACGTATCAATTTGAAAAGAGAAACCGGCTTTTCTTCTCCGTCTATCACAAACTGACCGTTGAATATCTTGTGGCGACAATGTTCGGAGTTGACTTGCGAAAAGCCGAACACCTCAGAATCAGACAGTTTCCGTCCGACCGTTGCACTGACCTCATTCAGGTATTCCACTTCATCTTCGCTCAACGCCAAGCCTTCCTGTTCATTGTAAGCAGCAATGTCATCAATGTAAATGATGGGATCGGGCTGTTTGTCGAATTTAAAAACATCTTGATTCAAACCTTGATGCACGTGCTCCAATAAAGGATCATAACCTTCCTCATCAATTAAAGATTGTGACATGGATAAAGGTGTAAAAATCTCTATCCGCTGAATACCCTGCACACCGATATTGTGTGCGATTTCGGTTGCTGTGCTGCCCCATGGCGTAATCATTTCCCGCGAGAAACCCACAAAGTCAGCTTTAAGTTCTTGTGCGTCAAGCAAACGGGCATCACCAAAAAGCCATTGCAGTTTTTGAATGTCGGCAGCCGACAAAGCATTTACTGACTGTACAGCATAAACCTGTTGCGAAGGAGCTTGAAAAAATTGAATCATATCTTGATAATTTTAAGCTGCAAAGTTAACCATTTTCATTTTTTCTGAAATAGAAAATGAAAAAAATAGTTTCTTCTGAGAAAAATTCTATAGAAACGGTTTTGAGAGAATAATAAAACGAGTGAACAAATCACTTATAATCAATACAATGACTCGATCAATCAAAACAACTATGTGGACTTAAACGATAATTAAAAAATAGCGATGATGGTTGGTTACTTATTAAGATAATACAAACAGACATCAGGTTCTGGTATCATGAACCCAAACAACCTCTTATAAAATCTGCGCTGCGTGATCTTTGGTTTTGATTTGCTTAGGTGCAATGATTTTCTCAATCACTCCTTCTTCGTTGATGATAAAGGTAGTCCGGAACATGCCCATGTATTTTCTTCCGTACATGGATTTTTCGCCCCAAGTACCGAATAGTTCGGATAATGTTTTATCGGCATCGGCAATGAGATTAAAAGGTAAATTGTGTTTGATAATGAAGCCTTGATGCGACTTTTGACTGTCGGCACTCACGCCTATCACTTCATAACCGGCTTGCCTCAAGTCCTCATAATTATCTCTTAAATTACAAGCTTGCGCTGTACATCCCGGCGTATTGTCTTTGGGATAAAAATACAAAACGACTTTTCTCCCGGCGTAATCAGATAATTTGATTGCTTGACCGTCTTGGTTCATTCCCAATATTTCCGGAGCTTTATCTCCAATTTGTAAAGCCATATACCATTCATTTTATGATTAATATTCGTAAAATCGTCGTTCTTTCAATCACTGAAGTTTGATAAAAAAATACTTACAGCAGCAAAGCGCTTATTGAATTTGAGATAAGTCATAAGGCGTTTCTTGATATACAAAATAGTTCAGCCAGTTGGTTATCAGCAAATTGGCATGACTTCTCCACCTGACAACCGGAGCCAATTGAGGATTGTCATCTTGGTAGTAATTTTGGGGGATATCAATGGTCATTCCTTTCGATACATCTCTTTTATATTCACTGTCTAATGTCATGGGAGAATATTCTGAATGTCCGGTAATAAAAAACTCACGACCGTTTCTGCCCATCACCATATACACACCGGCTTCCGTCGATTCTGACAGGATAGTCAGCTCAGGGATTTTCAAAATATCTGCTTTGCGCACTTCCGTGTGCCTGCTGTGTGGCACATAAAACATATCGTCAAAGCCCCTGAAAATAGGATTCTGAGGGTTGTGGAGATTATGTTTGAACACGCCGAACAATTTCTCATCCAGCTTGTATTTGGGTATGCCGTAATAATGGTATAAACCCGCTTGCGCCGCCCAACAGATATAAAGCGTGGAAGTAACATGGCGTCTTGCCCAATTCAATATATCTTTCAATTCCTCCCAATAATCAACAGCTTCGAAAGGCAGCAATTCTACCGGTGCACCTGTAATGATCATGCCGTCATAGTTGCTTTGCTTGATGACATCAAAAGTTTTGTAAAAAGTCATCAAGTGCTCGATGGGCGTATTTTTAGAAGTATGACTTTCCATCTGTAGGAAATCAAGCTCAATTTGCAAAGGGGTGTTGGACAACAAACGGATCAAATCGGTTTCTGTCGTTATCTTGACGGGCATCAGGTTCAATATCAAGATTTTCAAAGGGCGAATATCTTGAGTAGATGCTCGGTCTGAATCCATGACAAATATGTTCTCTTTCCTCAATAAATCAACTGCGGGTAAGGCATCCGGAATATTCACTGGCATATGCGATGTATTTTAAAATTCAACTTGATAACTGTACTTCTTTAATAATGCGCGGAAATCATTCGTTTCCTTGAATGTTTCTAAAAACTCATTGAGCCGTTCTTGCAACAAAGGTGCGTGCGCATTGACACACCATGACAAATCATGATTTAAACTTAAAGGCAGACTGCCATCTACCTGATCGTATTTTGTTTTAAATGCTTCTGTCAGATATTCAGGGCAAATGGTAAATTTGATATCTCCTTGCTGCACCAAATCCATCATATCATCATAACTGCGCTTCTTCATTTCAACTATCACAGGTTCGATGGCTAATTCTTCAGCGAGATCATTCAGTCTTTCTATATAGGAAGAATTTTTAAGGATACAAATGGTATCTCCATCCAATTCGTACTGCTTGCGTATTTTTGATGCAACAGATGCTTTTGGCTGCGCCAACATCAATCTCGTGGAAATAATGGGTGTCAGACAAACGACAGCATGTTCGGAATGACTTGTAACAGGCATCAGAGCTACCCATACATCCACTTTTCCTTTTTCAAGTTTACGCAGGTCATCACCCTTCCCCGTAGGACAAGTAATCAAAAGCTCCACATCCAACGAATCCGCAAATCTTTTTATCAACTCGTATTGAAAACCATAAGTTTGCAGGCTGTCGCGCGTGAAACCATGTTCGCCAGGCTCAATCAAAACCGTTAAACGGGCTTCTTCAAGAATCTCTGGTAAATCTCTGATTGTAGCAGACCTGCTCATCCATAGCAAAATTATCAGTAATAAAATGCTTGTAACGAACAATATTGCAATTCTCTTTTGCATACTTTTAAATTATAACAAAACAACCGACAAGATGTTTAATCATAAAAATTCCACGTCAACCCCATCTTAAATGTAGCCGGATTGAGGGGATAATAAGGCATGGAATAATAATTTCCTTTCATAAAAAACTGGTTCACATGATAATACTGCGCAAAGAATCTCGTACGCTTCAAATGTGCATTGACATACACATTCATCATGGGATAATGACCAATTTTTATCTGCTCCTGCGCATAAAACTGTCCCGTTGCCGGCATATAAGAAGGCGCATAATAGGCAGTATGATACCGCATATCCACCCCCATCTGCATACTCAAGACCTTAAACCACAAACCATGATAATATAAATTATGATACAAAACAAGATCGGGCAAAGGTATCACCGATTGATGAGAACTTAATTGATAAACCGCCTGATTTTCTAATGTAAAACTACCTACATGGAAGTCCTGTTGTAAATTTGCCGCCAGTATTTGCACATTGCCATGATATTGTTTCGGCACAGCTTGTTGGTTGAAATACACCGGATTGGTCAAATTCTCCACAGACACATCCAACTTGAAATAAAGTGTAGGAATGGCAAATTTACCGCTTATGTGCGTATTATACAATTTTGAAAAATTATTGGTCCATTTGAAATGATTGGAATCATAGAAATCATAAAACACAGAAGGTTTGACACTTTTAACGAATCCGTATGCCTGTAGATTGATAGTTTGTTTCAGCAGATTAAAACTACTTTTCAGATTGGCATCTAACACCATATCACCAATATTACGCCCTAAAAACGTCAATTCTCCATGCACCTTATAAGTCAGCAGTTCTCCCCGGTTTTTCGACAGCACCCCCCCTACCCTGTTATTCATGTAATTCTTATGGGTGTATAGACTGTCATGCTTCACGCCGTATCTGACTACTTCGTTCTCTACGTAAGCTGTCAAGCCAAATCTCAACCATTTGTTGAATTCTTCAGCCATGCTGACAGACAAGGTATTTTTAACACTTAAATAAGCTGCGCTATCATTGGTAAAAGCGAAAGGCAAATATGTGTTTTCGTAAAAATCCTTTTCCACATCAGGCTCATAATATCGCTTGCGCAGATCATCCAATTGAACGGTATGTCCAAACACCGTAACAGGCACATATTCAGACACAATCGAATCAGGCGTAATTTCAATCTGTCTGATTATGCCAATGTTATATTGATGATTATAAAAGATTTGATTGTGTAGATAATTTGCATATCCCTTGATATTCACCGGAATATTATAGGAAGGATACACAATCGGACCATTGATATAAGTCGTATCCGAGATGCCTCCGTTTTCATAATTGCTGAGGTTGTTGCTGCTGACAAAGCCGGTTGCTTTATATTTTAATCCATCATAAGTCCCAAAAGCAGATCCGGTAAATTTTTTCGTACCGAGATTTTGATATTCACCGCGTGCGTAGAGATAATCTAATGTAAATCCGAGGTTTAGTTTTTTATTGGCATTCGCAGAAAAAAGAAACCTTATTTGGTCATCTTTGTAATAATGAGTCCCGCCACTGAGATAATATAGACTTGTATAAGGCTTGGTAGTATTGAAAAAAGTAGCCGATTCAATTTGAGCCATGTAAGGATAATAGGCATCAGCAAAGATAAAATCATGATGCAGGGGTCGGTCAAAATACACTTTAGATTGAATCGGTGAGCCTAAATTACCGCGATATGCATTGGATATGCTGAAGCGATCGATGTGGTTGAAATTTTGGAAATTCAAATGTGTCGTGTCCGGCGGGATGGAATCCACAGCTGCGAATTTATCTACAATCTGCCAAGTCTTTACAGATTGAACGACTTTCACAGATGCAGGGTTATTTTCCGACAGTAAAACCGGAGATAGCAGCAATAACATAAAAATCCGGATATTCCTAAACATCTGTAATACCTTGCTATTATCTTAATTGTCAAAACCCCTGATAAAAGAATTATATCGGAGACCTTTGCTTCTCATTTTACTCCTCATCTTCTTCATCCACCGGGAAAATCGCCTGCGTTTGCTTCCAGGTATATTTAGTCATCTCCTGGTTCGATTCGAAGCCTTGCGCATTGATGATATAGTCCTCCTGCGTAATGGTGACCAAGCTGTCGGAGTAAATTTTTTCAGTCTTCTGATTCCAAAACAATTGTTCTGTTTCAAACAATTCACCTTTGATATTGGTGGCACGAACATTACCCCTCAGCTCCCAGGTTTTTTCTTTTTCAAGAAACTTGGCATATTCGCAATGAATATTAGCGTCAACGGTCAATTCTTCATCAAAACGCTCAAAATGTACTCCATCGGGGAACTCCCAATACGGTTGTGATGCATTATCATAGACATCCCATACGGGAGTATAAATTCTGTAGCGTGTGATTCCCGAATCCGAGATGACTGTTGTAACGTCTAATGTATGTAAACGCGGGACTTCTCCGGAGCCTAACTCTAAGTCAATTTGTTCGGTGATGGTAGTATTGCACGAAAAAAGCAAAAAAAACACAACAACCACCGAAAAGGCGGTTGTAATGTTTTTACAATCATATTTTTTTTGAAAACACTTCAAAACTTATTATCTACAAATTGTATTTTCTCCGATCCATCCACCTACATAGAAGGGTTTACCGTTATTAAGTTCAGGCTTAAAGAAAATATCTTCTTTAGAAGGGAAATGGCGGGCATAGGTAGCAATCAGTTTATCCACATCTTCTGCTAAGGAAGGATCTATTTGTTTGGCTTTATTCAGCCTGTCAACAGCCACCCAGAACACAGATTTAGCCAATACCGGATCATCATAAATCCCTTTAGCCGCAGCATAAGCAAGTCCAATAATCATGTGTGCGCTCCCTAAGGAAGCATTAAATCCCAATGCATTCAGCGCATGTGTCTTCGTACGTGGATAATCACCCAATTTAGAATAATAAATCTGGGCAATCTTATATTGATAGTCTGCTTTATCCTCATCAATGTCACTTAATTTAGTAGCATCTTCATAATAATTGATTGCCTGCTGAAATTTCTCCTGATTATACGACATAGCAGCTAATGCGCTTGCTGATTCCGCAGTGGGTTGAATCTTATGCGCTTTTACGGCAGCATCAAAATATACTTTTGAATCCACACACTTAACCCTTCTGTAAAAAGAAATAATTTTGGTCAAGTATCCTAAATCTTCTCCGTTGGTACTTATCCTGTCTTTGTACAGTCCGTCCAGCGTTTCGCAATCAGCTGCACCACTTTCAGCAAAAACAATGTCCAATCCGTTTTTATATTGTGTTGCTTGTGTAGCGAGTGTCTGGTTTGTACTCTCGGCATTCCTGATGATCGCTTCCAACGCATCATTGGCTTTCAAATAATCAGCAATATATTTCTCGCCATGGGTATGATCGTTAGCATATAATTTATCAGACAACACAACAAACTGTCTGATCATTTCAATTTCCGTCTCCTCACCCAACCCGTCTATGGCATCCTCTAACCATTTGTAAGCAGGTTGTTTCAATTCGTCATTTTTGACAAACACAATATAATCCAAAGCTTTCAGTCCTTTTATCCAAGGCGTAGGATATTTAGGATCATCTCCAAAATACTTCATACGCTTATCATACATCAACATAAGCTTATCAAATACCTCCTGGTATTTGGCGTCATCCGTTTGCTGGCTCAATTGCCAATGTAAAATTGAGCGACCATGTGTATAAATTGCTCTATTGGCATTCGGACAGTTATCAAATACCTGATTCCAAGTTTCTAAGGCATCGGCATATTGTTTATTTTTAGCAGATTCATTGAACAAGCTTAAGTTAATCAAACACTCCTCTGTAACAACAGGTTCATCTGTGGATTCCG
>Ga0265293_10012325_pt1 | contig 11370 bp, 11 predicted proteins | sample Munlanlewell138R_FD_192505 | JGI IMG/M metagenome (GOLD analysis project Ga0265293, IMG submission 192505) | Leachate microbial communities from a municipal landfill in Southern Ontario, Canada - Leachate well 138R | ecosystem: Engineered > Solid waste > Landfill > Unclassified | place: Canada... | reverse complement strand
TGAAAGATATAATGGCTAGATACGGATTAGGTACAGTAGATTTTGATATAGGTAGTTTAGAGCCAAGTAAAACTATAGAAGAAGCTATAGAGTACGATTGGCAAAATGATGAAAATAGAGAGGTTTTAAAGGAAAGATATGGCTTAGATGAGGACTATATAAGATGGAACTTAGAAAAATCTATCAAAGAGCCTAATACAGACCCAAAAGAGATAATAATAAATGATTGGTTAAGAGGTAAAGACTACGGTGAGCTAAAAGAAAGATATGGATTTAATGATATATGGTTCATGGTAGGGGTCAAGAATTTATTAGTAAAAAGATAAAGATTACTAGGGGACAAGTTCCCTTTTGCCAAAGAAAGGATGAGTGAGAATGAAAGAAAAATGTCTTGAATGTAATAAATCATTTGAAATTGAAGATATGATAAATGGTGAAACCTACCTAGGCGAAGGTTTCAATAGTGATATTACAGGCTATTTCTGTAAGGACTGTGTAGAAGGTAAGGAGTGGTGTAATTACTGTGGAAGGCCAGTAGATGAAATTTTTTATATTGAATATGCCAACTCTGATAGGCTAAATAATCACTACTATTGTAAAGATTGCTATGAAGAAATTAAGGAATATATTGAGGAGTAAAGAAAGGATGATATTATGAACATTTTAGGTTATACAGACCCATCAGATTTATTAGAAGCATTAAATGATGGAGACATTGATTTGCAAGACTTTTACGAGGAAATAGGTGATGAGAAAGTCTTTGCCAAAGAATTAGAAAACGAGTATTGTGAGCCTTGCAAGGCAAATCAATGTAACTATTGTTCTGTTTATGTAATACAAACAAAATATTTAGATTAATAGGGGTTATTCCCCTTTACATAATAAAACTTAGGGGGTGTTATATATGGTTGAAATAACTAAAACAAAATCAGTAAGGGATATAGTGGGTAGGGGATATAAAGACCTAGGAATTTATAAAAAAGATAGTAAGGAGTTCTGTGAACTTATTATGAAAACTACATCTAACAATATTGACCTAACCTTATTATTTTTAAATCAGGAAATATATCAGGCGTTCATTAAAGTAGGTGAGTGTAATGTTTAAGAAGATTCAGCAAAACGAACATTCAGAAATCGGAATCATGATAATTTTATCCATATTTATAAATTTTTTCATCAGCAGAATAATCCCTTTAATAATCTATAAGGGTAGTGGGAATATGATACAGATACCTATTACATTTTACGAGTTACCTTTAATCTATGTAGGATGGAAGTACGGATGGAAAAAAGGTGGATTCGCTGGGCTTCTAATTTATTCTTCGCTTTATCTATTAAATTTGCAAGATAATATGTTTAAGATAAGACTCTATGGAAATTCTATATTAATCTCTGATATTATTTTTTTATCTATCTTTTTACTATGGGGTGTAACTCCTTCTTTACCAAAGAAAAGTTTCCATTTATCTACTTTATGTAGTGGTGTTATTGTTTTGATTGCTACTACAGTTATATTTATTTCAGTATATGGTTCTACTTTAACTAACAGCTTTGTATCAGGCTTGTTTTTTTCATGTGTAATGTTCGTTCCTTCTCTAATAGTTTTTGTGAAAATGACTATTAAAAAGAAACTAAACAATAAGAGAGTTAAAGAAATTAACGTAATTGAAAAGGATGAAGAATTCTATATTAAGTTAGATAGTAAAACACTAAAGACATTATTAAATAGACCAGAGAAGAAAGATTAAAGGAGTGATGGAAAAATGACTATGAAAGCTACAGTAGTAGATTTAAATGAAAATTTCGGTGTATGGTTCAGAACTGATGGATATCCAAGCGGTTATCCTAAATGCATAGGTGAAAGATTAAAAAGAGAACTATCTTTAAGAAAAGTATTAGATGATATATTGGCTGAAAAAGATGAGGTAGGAAATTTTATATATGATGAAAATGATTATGTAATACTCAATGCTAAGGAAATAAGCCTTATAAAAGACGGAAAATTACAAGAGTTCTATACTAAAACGAATCTTGATTATGGGTATGTATATTTTTTAGAAAATAGTGAAATAAGATTGTTAGAAGGTTAGGTTAGGAAAAACTAAAACTTAGTCAGGAAAATTGTGTTTTAACCTCTAGTATAAAAGTGTTACTTTCAACACTGGAATTTCAATAATTAAACAAAAATACCATTTATGTTTTAGATATATTCGATTTAGGAGTGAATTACAATGACAATACAAAAGGAGATAACTAAAATAGCTATAGAGAGTTTAGAAAAAGAAATTATGAATAAAACTAAGAAATTACATTGGATAGAAAATCCAATAGATTTTAATAATTTATTAGTTGAGATAAAAGAGAAACAGAAGGAACTTAGGTACTATAGGGATTTAAATAAGGCTAGTTAATTGGAGATAGGGTGATTGGGTCACTCTATTTTTTTTTATGCCTAATACATATTAAATATAATGTTAGCTGTACGCATTGAAAACACTAGGTTGTGAGGGATGGGTAGTAAATATGTAAAAACTAATTTTATCATCTTGTGTCTATTGCAATTACTAAGATGTAGATTATTTTTGCGTAAAAGACACTTAAAGGAAATTTGAGATATGAAGGGGTAGATACAAAATAGGTATTTCTAATCAATGAGAATGAAGTATATTTGAGGGACAGCATCGCCCACTAGGTATTTAACCTTTCTACCTATTGAATAATTCCATCTTAGCACCATTTTAGCTTAGAATTCTTCTCAAATAGGGTGACGAACTCATTTTTAAAGGACTATATAAGTATAGGAAGAACTTTAGAAAGGAGTGAAATACATGGGTAAAACAAAACCTTATCCTTTAGATTGGAAAATATTACAGATACTAAAGGAATTTAGATGTGCAAATATTGATGGGTTATCAGGAGCCGTAAGAGAGCATTACTCTATTGATACTGTAAGGAAAACAGTTAAGAAAATGGAAGATAACCAGCTCATATATTCAGTTAGGGATGATAACAAAAGAAAGGTGTATGCACTAACAGAGAAAGGGAGGGAGTACCTAAATAATATTAATATTAATTTTAGTGGTTTAGATGAAGTTGAGTATAGTAATATTTGTCTTCAATGGAGTAATTTCATGGGTGGTAAAACTAATATAAATGATGTACCAGACGGAATAGATGCATTGAATATTAATGGAGATGGTGAATTTACAGGGTTAGTAATTGAAAATAGGAATGAGAGCTTAAAGGAGTTAGAGAGTAAGTTAGAAAATATAGTAAAAGGAAATATTCCCTTTAAAAAGATATATGTAGTAATGTTTAGTACCTTTAGAGAAAATCTACTAGCTAATAAAATAGGGGAAATTGAGATTGAAATATTTAAAGTGTAGAGGGGGTGTAAACCTTGAAGATATTAGAGATGGATAATTATAATGAGATTTTATTACTATTGATGGACTTTTATAATATCAATAGTAATTATACAGACAAAGACTTAGAGGAATTTAAAAAAGAAAATAGTGTTTTGCAAGATATAGACATTGATGAAATTATCCACATGTTAGAAGAAATAGGAAAGTATCTTGAGAATAAGGATATTGAATATGAGAGTGAGTATATAGAAGATGAACAAGTTAGTAGAGATAGGAGTTTAGTATTAAGGAGAGCTACAATTATTGACTATATCAAAGATTTTAGAGGGTTAACATTTAAAGAAATAATAGCGGATATTAAAGGAATTAATTATAAAAGAGTAATATCTAGGAAGTATAGGCTTATAAAAAGAAGTGTCAAGAGGATAAGTCCGTATATAAAGGATTTTTTAAAACACCTAAAAGATAAAGTTATTGAGATAATAAAGCAAAAACCTGACATAGATAAGATAATATTAGCTTATAAGAAAACTGTACAGAGGGATTTAGATAAGGCGAGGTTAGATTTTGAAAAATCTAAAGGTGATAAAAGGATTGAACTAAGTAAGGATATTGATAGACTAAGCCAAGGAGACGGAATAATTCCAAAGTTAGATTTTGAATCTAATTTTAAATTTGGAATTAAAAGTATGGTTTATAATATAAGGCTTCTAATTATATTTCCACTCCTAAATTTAGGGGTGTATAAATATCTTTTAACAAAAGGTGAATTAGTAGAAGCTATAATTGTAACGGTAGTATTTATGGTAATTCAAATAGGGTTAAACTCATGGTTAGCTTATAGTAAAATAAAAAAGAAAGTAGCTGGAAGTTTGGAGTTAAGGAATTTCATGTGGGATGAATTCCCTTATGGAAACGGACTTCGTCAGGCATTTAGCTATATAGGTAAGAGTAATTATAGTATAGGAAATGATTTAGATGACTTTGATTTTGGAGATATGGACTTAGATGAAATGGAGAGGTTGGTTGTTGGGGAGGATAGGAATAGAAGTCCATCCTTTGCAAATGAATACGAAAAGGCATTAAAGGGATGGAATAATGAATATTTTAAAGGTAGTGAAATAACACCATTACCTATAGAGGAAAAAGATAAAAATGAATATATAACTAAGTTTTCATTTAAAATACCTTTAGAGTTGGAACTAGGTAAAGTGGAAAAGAAAATTCCTGAATATTCTAGGTATTGTGTTAAAACAATTTTACATGATGAAATAAGTATAAAAGATAGTAGAATAACATTATTTTTAGAAGAAAAGGAATTGCCTACAGTGGTTAAATTTGATGAAAGTAAAATTGATAAGAGTAGTGATACAAGAGTATATGTTGGGGAGGCTTTTGATGGCTCTGTTTATCTTGATTTTAATGATGAGCCTCATATGTTAGTTGCTGGAACTTCAAATTGTGGTAAGGGAGTTACACAAAATGTAATAATGATGCAACTATCTCAAAAAGGTGAGTTAATAATTATAGATTTATCTACAAAAGGTGGTGGTGACTATAGTTATTATGGAACTAAAGGATATAGAATCATTAATGAATTGGAAGAAGCGTTAAACTGTATCAATAAAATTAAAGAAGAAGCAGAAATTAGGATGAAGATATTTAAACAACACAATAGAAATAAATTATCTGCTTATAATAAAGTGGTTTCTAATGAAGAAAAAATTTATAGAAAATATATCGTAATAGATGAATTTGCCCAATTACAAAGGTTTGATAGTGAGGATAAAAGCAAAGCAAAGGAACTGGAAGATGCGATTATTGGTTTGGGTGAACAAGCAAGAGCTGTAGGAATACATTTTATTATTGCCACCCAATCACCAAAAGCAAATGTAATAAATACAGAATTAAGAAATAATCTTATGTTAAGAGCTATAGGTAAATGTGCTGATGATGAATCAAGTAGAGTTTGTCTTGATAATGATTTTGCATCTGTGGGGAGGATACCACAATTAATAAATCCTGAAGTAAGTGGTAGATTTATAATTAGAGGTGCTAAAACAAAAGATAGATTAGCTTTTCAAGGACATTTTGTAGTTCAAGTGCCACACGTGGAGTTTGCTGGTGATACAGCAGATGAACATATAGCAAAGTATGGTTACTTAGTAGAAGAGCCTAAAGTGAGCAAAATAATAGAAAGATATAAAAAGGGAGAAGTTAAAGAAAACTATATAGAACAATGTATAGACACAGATAAACAAATCCATAACACCCTTGAAGAAAAAACTGCTGAGGATTATTTATAGAGAGCTTGGAAACAGGCTCTTTTACTTGTTTTATTGGTTGATGAGTTGATGTTAATGTGATATAATAAAAACTAGGTAAACCGACGTGACGAAAATTGGTAAATTGATGTAACCATTGATATTACTTAGCTAGAGGGATTTGAAGAATTAAATGGTCTTCAAAACCAGCGCGAGGGGTTAGTAGCCTCTTGGGTGGGTTCGATTCCCACATATTCCCGCCATATAGAGTAATTTTAAGGCTTTAATCAATTCGTCGAATGAAATTGGTTAGGCCTTTTTTTATGTACTAAGACACCTAAAATACGACATAGATTATTCTTCCTATAACATTAGATACACAAATGATTTATCAATCTAATACAATAAGCAGAGAGGTGATTATTGTGGGAAAATCAAATAATACTGGATGTAATATTGACATAGGCCGATTAGCACTATTAGGTGCATTCATAACTCTGGTTGGAGATTTTTTTGTTTTTTAGCTGCTTTTACAGAAATACAGTCATCAGATAATGAAGGATGCAATCAGCAAAAAAGTCAGTCTGTTCAAAAGAAAATATATGCAGAGCATAAAATAAAAAAATTAGAATATGAGATATATAAGCTTAAAAAAGAGCTAGATAATTCTATTAACTAGTAAACTTATGAGTCCAATTGTTTTTGTTAGTACTTTGTTAACAAAAGAAAACATGTCACTTCTTTTCTTTATTTTTTTGTTGTTCATTGATATAATAATATAGGTTGGATGTTCTGCTCTGATAATTGTGAAATATATTTTCTCTTGAAAGGAGCCTGATTTATGGAAGAAAATAAAAATATTATGGTTTGTGTTACCCAGCAAAAAAACTGTGAAAGACTTATAAAGGGTGGCCATAATGAAATAGGAGAAGGGGACAATTTATTTGTAATAAACGTTGTAAGTAAAAATGATAATTTTTTATATAATTCAAACGACGGAGAAGCATTAGAATACCTTTTTGGAGTATCAAAAAAAGCAGGAGCAGAACTAGCTGTTATTAGATCTAAGGACGTAATTAAGGCGATTTCTGATTTTGCATTAAAGAATGATATTACTCATATAGTAATGGGTTCATCACCTAATCGTGAGGATATTGACAATAATAATATTCAATTAATACTTAAAAAAATGCTTCCAGATTCTAGATTTATAATTATCTAGGATTTCGGTAATCTGCTTTTAGCATTAAATACACTTCTTATGGGAAATATATTAGTACCGAAGGGAGTGTATTTTTTTGTCTAAAAGATTAAATTTACTAGTATTTAGTGGTGATTATGATAAAGCATTAGCTGCACTAATACTTGCTAATGGAGCAAGAGAGTTAGATATGGAGGTTACAATATTTTGTGCTTTTTGGGGACTACTTATGGTAAGGGAAGAAGATAAAAATTTATCAGCAAACAAGTCTTTGTTTGAGAAAATGTTCAGTATTTTTACTCCTAAGAGTGCAGAAAAGCTAGCATTATCTAGAATGAACATGGTTGGAGTAGGCAAAGGGATGTTAAAGAAAATGATGAAGGATAAAAACAAACCATTGTTAAAGGATTTTCTAAATGGTGCTAGAAAAAAAGGTGTTAAGTTTTATGGGTGTAAGCTATCTCAAGAGGTTATGGGATTTAAAAAAGAAGAATTTATACCTGAATTAGAGATAATAGAAGTATATCAATACCTTAAAGACGCATTGGAATCTGATATCCAGCTTTTCATATAATAATAAAATAATTTTCCTTTTATGCTAGATATTTGTCGAAAACATGTGACACTTTATGTTAAAAATGATAAAATATACTCAAACAAGCTGAAAGGAAGATTCTATGCTAAATCCCTATTTAGAAAACCTTGAGATTATTGACGTTTATTGTCAAAATAGTTTTCAAGAGATTTATAAATGTAAACATAAGGAAGAAAACGCATATTATCTTTTGAATTTAATAAGAGATAAGGAATTATTTTATGATATTGATTTAAAAGAATTTGTGAACTGTTTTTCATATGTTAAAGAGATTGGCGAAGTTGATGAGGGCATATTTATCGTAACTGAGCATAGCTCTAATATTTACTTATCTGAGTACTTAAAAAACAGAGAAATGACTTTATCAAAGCAAATTAATAATATTACCTATATTTTTGATACTTTGATTAAGCTAAGAACTCTATCCTGCAGCTTTATGGTTTCTTTATTTAACTATAATAATTTACTTGTAAACCATAACGGAGACATTAATTTCTCAGGTATCATAGAAATAGATGAAGAAGTAATTAATTCTGGGGAGGAAGAAGTATTCACAGCAATTGCAAATACAATGCATATGATTTTTACTAAGAGTGAGATAATTAATAGAAATATCTCTAAGGGCATACCACCTGACATTGAAAAAATCATTAGAGGCTGTATTGAACATGATTACTCAATGATTGTGGATCTAGTGTCAGATTATAAGGCTACTAGTATATACAGACTTATAAATCCTGAAAGAGAAGATATTAAAAGAGTTACTCACATGAGAAAAAGTATGTCTAGAAAAAGAATAATCTATATTCTTAAGACTAAAGGTGTATTAATTGCATTACTATTAATTCCTTTATTAGTCTGGGGAATGTCTTCACTACTAAAAAATTTCAAATCCGATGAAGATACTATTGCAAAAAATCCTCTTGTGAATACTCAAAGTAACATTGATACTAGTGATGGTGAAAGAGATGATAATATTAATCTTGTTGAGGATGATACTACAGAAGATTCATTTATAGAAGATATGGTTAATGATAAGGAATATTTAGATTTGTTTTTCTTCGAGGATAAAATTAAGGCACTAAATGAAAAAAGAATGGGGAAAATGGATTACTCAAAATATCATAGAGGACAATATTCATTAAAAGTATATAATGATACTGAAGAAAAGGCATCATACATTGTTGGATATATAGATTTTAGTGATGATAGCTTTTCATATGTGAAAAATAGAACAGTTAATCTATCCTTATGGCTTAATTCTGATATGACCACAGATTGTACTGTTGTTTTAAAGCTAGGTTCAGATGAAAAAGTACTAGCCCAGGTTGCCAAGAAGGCAAAGATAAAGGCTGACACATGGACACTACATAATGTTGAGATTAACACAAAAAATGGAGAATTCATGAAAGTTTACATAAATGCAAATTCCAATGATATAATTTGGGTTGATACAATGGATATAGATATATTAAAATAAGATGGCCTAGGTCATCTTATTTTAACTTTCATACAAAATATCCAAATATTTTAAAAAGGAAATAGGCATTAAAAATAGAATAATATAGTATTGGTTATAGGTGGGGTGATTAAATGAAAATTAGATATCTTTTAGGACGAGCTGGCTCAGGTAAGACACATAGAGTCCTAGATGAGATTGAATACAGAATAAAAGAAAAAGATGACCATAAGCTTATACTTTTAGTTCCAGAGCAATTTACTTTACAGGCAGAAGCCGATTTGATATTTAAGAAAAATTTTGAGGGAATCATGAGGGTAGAAGTACTAAGCTTTCAAAGACTGGGATACAAGGTATTAAATGAAACAGGCGGTATTAAAAAAACTGCCATAAATGAACTAGGAAAGATTATGGTGCTTAGAAAACTTTTTGAAGAAAATGCTAAAAATTTGACTGTTTTTAATAAGGCATCTAAAAAAGATGGATTTTTATCGAGCTTTTGTCAGCTTATAACAGAACTTAAAAAGGATGATATACCAACAGATATTCTCGAGAAAAAAGCAGAAGCAATAAATCAAGATAATATGCTGAAGCGAAAGCTAAAGGACATTTCACTCATATATAGTAAGTTCAATGAGTATATGGATGGCAAATACACCGATGATGAAGATAAGTTAAAATTGGTCATAAAAAAGCTTGATAATTCAACTTATTTTGATAATGCAGAGATTTGGGTCGATGGCTTTAATAGCTTTTCTGCATTAGAGTACAAAATATTAGAAAAGCTTATGACTAAAAGTAGAAAACTCAATCTTTCTCTTACTCTAGATATAAATAGCTCCAATAATATCAGTATATTTAATACTACATCAAACACATATGATAGATTAAGAAATATAGCTCATAACAATGGTGTGGAAGAAAGTAAAACCATATTAGATATTAATGAAAAATATAAGAACGATGAAATTTGGCATATTGAGAAAGAGCTTTTTGCATACCCTTATAGGAAATACGAAGCTCCCACAGAAAGAGTAAATATGTTCTATGGTTTAAACCAATATACTGAAATAGAAAATGTTGCATCACAAATAGCAACCCTTGTAAGGGACAATAAATATAGATGGAGAGATATTTCTGTAGTATGTAATATTATTGATAGTTACTCATCTACTATAAAAAGGGTCTTTGGTGAGTATGGGATACCATATTTTATTGATGATAAAAGAAGTATAATGAATAATCCTATAGTTAAATTTATTATTTCAGGGCTAGAAATAGTTTCTAGAAACTTTAGATATGATGATGTATTTAAATTTATAAAGACTGGATTTAGTGATTTAGACAAAAATGAATATGAGGAATTAGAAAACTATGTTTTGAGATATGGCATAATGGGAGATAAATGGCTCAAGGATTTCGTGTATGGAGACGATGCACAAGAGCTAGAAAGAATTAATGAGATTAGAGCAAAATTTATAGAGCATATTGTAGTATTTAGGAAAAGAGCTAAAAATAAAGCAAGAGTAGATGATTTAACAAAGCATCTATTTGAGTTCTTGACAGACATGAAAATTGATAAAAAGCTTAATGATTTAATTGAAAACCAGAAGAACAAGGGATATTTGGATTTAGTCAATGAAAATACACAGATATGGAACATACTTATGGAGGTACTTGATCAATTAGTTGAGATACTAGGAGATAAGAAAACAACAATTGGTGAATATGTGAGGATACTTGAATCAGGTCTTTTAGAATATCAGGTAGGAGTAATACCTCCAACAATGGATCAGGTTTTAGTTGGAAACTTAGATAGATCTAGAAGTCATGATATAAAGGCTTTATTTGTTGTAGGTGTAAATGATGGAATCCTTCCCTCTGCCTTAGAGGAAGGGGGGTTGCTTCTGGATGAGGAAAAAGCTGATATGAAACAGCTAGGGATAGAAATCTCCTCTGACAGTGAAACAAAAGCTTGTGAAGAAGAATTTTCTGTGTATGCTTCATTTACTAAGCCTAGTGAGTATCTATTTATTAGTTATGCATTAGGAGATAGTGAAGGAAAAGCCCTAAGACCTTCAATGTATGTTGATAGATTAAAAAAGATCTATAGTCGCCTTACTTTAGCTAGTGACATAGTAAAAGATGAAAAAGCAGAATTGGGTTTAATTTCCACACCTATGTCTACATTTAAGTATCTAGTTGAAAACTTAAGACTTAATCTAGATGGGAATGAGATAAAGGGTATGTGGTGGGATGTATATCATTGGTACTTTAATAAAGAGAGATGGAAAGAAAAGCTCAATATAGCCATAGAGGGCCTATACCATAGCAATCAGCAAGAAAAAATAGATAGGGAATATACTAAACAGATATATCAGCTTCCTTTTAGGTCAAGTATTTCCAGATTAGAGAAGTATGTAAACTGCCCATATTCTCACTTTGTGAAATATGGATTAGCCCCCCAGGAAAGAAGAGTTCAT
>Ga0265293_10012322_pt1 | contig 11371 bp, 9 predicted proteins | sample Munlanlewell138R_FD_192505 | JGI IMG/M metagenome (GOLD analysis project Ga0265293, IMG submission 192505) | Leachate microbial communities from a municipal landfill in Southern Ontario, Canada - Leachate well 138R | ecosystem: Engineered > Solid waste > Landfill > Unclassified | place: Canada... | reverse complement strand
TCATCAACGTCGTCAACAACGACGGGCTCAATGCCCCCCGGCCCGACGGCCATGGCTACGCCGTATTCGGCAAGGTCGTCTCGGGCCTGGACGTGGTCGACAAGATCAAGGCCGCTCCGGTGGGCAACAAGGGCAGGCACCAAAACGTCCCCGTCACGCCCGTCACCATCCTCAAAGCCACCCTGGAGAAATGAACATGGCCAACCCCCAAGTCGAACTGCACATTGCCGGCCACGGCATCATCACGCTGGAACTCGATGCCGACAAGGCACCGGTCAGCACGGCCAATTTCCTGTCCTACGTGGGCAAGGGCCACTACGACAACACCATCTTCCACCGCATCATCCCCGGTTTCATGATCCAGGGCGGCGGCTTCGCGCCGGGCATGCAGCAAAAGCCCACCGACCAGCCCATCGCCAACGAAGCCGCCAACGGCCTGAAGAACGAGGTCTACACCGTGGCCATGGCGCGCACCAACGACCCACACTCGGCCACGGCCCAGTTCTTCATCAACGTCACCAACAACAGCTTCCTCAACCACACGGCCCCCAGCGGCCAGGGCTGGGGCTACGCCGTGTTCGGCAAGGTCGTGAACGGCACCGACATCGTCAAGAAGATCGAGGGCGTGCCCACGGGCCGCCGCGGCTTCCATGACGACGTGCCGAAGGACGACGTGGTGATTGAAAAGGCCGTGGTGGTGGAATGAATGGCACCGGCCGCTTTGCCGAGTTGAGCGTACCCACGCACTGGCAGGCGGTCGATGTGCTCTCTGACCTGCACCTGCAGGCCGCCGAGCCTGCCACGGCGCAGGCATTTTTCGACTGGCTGGCGCAACCGGCCGCCGCCCGGGCCGACGCGCTGTTCATCCTCGGAGACCTGTTCGAGGTCTGGATCGGCGACGATGTGCTCGATGCCTCGCCCGAGGCCTGCCCCGAAGCCCCGTTCCTGCGCCGGTGCGCCGACGCGCTGGCCCGGCTGGCCGAGTCCATCCCGGTCTACTTCATGGCCGGCAACCGGGATTTTCTGCTCGGGCGCGAGGCCGCCCGGCGCTGCGGCATGACGCTGCTGGACGACCCCACCGTGCTGGACTGGAACGGCCGACGCTGCCTGCTCAGCCATGGCGATGCCCTGTGTCTGGCCGACACCGAATACCAGCGCTTTCGCCGCGCGGTGCGCGGCGCCCCCTGGCAGGCCGCCTTTCTGGCCCAGCCGCTGCCGGTGCGCGAGGCCTCCGCGCGAGCCCTGCGCGAGCGCAGCGAGGCACGCAAACGCCAGCCCGGTCACGACGCCGCCCTGTGGGCCGACGCCGACACCGGCGAAACCCTGCGCTGGCTGCGCCAGGCCGACGCGCCGCTCCTTATCCACGGCCACACACACCGTCCGGCCTGCCATGCATTGGCCGAAGGCCGGGAACGCTGGGTGCTCAGCGACTGGGATTTGGGCGCTGCTCCCCCCCGGGGCGGTGTGCTGCGGATCGACCGGCAAGGCCAGCTTCAGCGCCGGCCATTGAAGCCGGCCTGAGTAGCCCCACGTGCGGTCGATGTCCCGCCTGCTTGCCCGTCTCGTCCAGCCCTGGCTGCCCCGCCGCTGGCGCAGCGCGCCCCATTTCAGCGACCGCCTGTGGCAGCACATCCTCGACAGGCACCCGTTCCTGCGCGCGCTGACACCAGCCGAGCAGCACTGTCTGCGCCGCCTGTCGGGCCATTTCCTGCAAGAGAAGGAGTTCAGCGGTGCGCACGGCCTGCAAGTCGACGACCGCATGGCACTGACCGTTGCCGCCCAGGCCTGCCTGCCCCTGCTGCGCATGCCACTGCCCTCCGGCCGTGCCCCGACCCATGTCGCCGAGCTGCTGGCCTGGTACGGCGATTTCGTCGGCATCGTGATCCAGCCCGGCGCGGCGATGGCCCAGCGTGAAGTCATGGACGGTACCGGCGTCGTCCATCGTTGGCGGGAAGCCCTCGCCGGCGAAGCCATGGACCGAGGCCCCATCATGCTCAGCTGGCAGGACGTGGCACGCGCGGGCAGCATGGCCGAGCATGGCACCAATGTGGTCATTCACGAATTCGTCCACAAGATGGACATGCGCGGCATGGCCAGGGGCCAGCACCCCGACGGTGCACCGCCGCTGTTTCCCGGCTTTCTGGGCACCGCCACAAGGCAGGCCGCCGCGACGCGCTGGCGCACGACCATGGCGCCTGCCTTCGAGCGCTTTCGCGAGGCCGTCTCGATGGCCGAACGCTTCGGTGCCGAGCCCCCCTGGCTCGACGCCTATGCCGCCACCGATCCGGCCGAATTCTTCGCCGTGACCAGTGAAGCGTACTTCGTGCAGCGCGAGCGCTTCGGCCAGCATTTCCCCGAACTGCTGGCGCTGTACGACGGCTTCTTTCGCCACAGGCAAACGCCCCCTGGGCCCTGACGCGGCGCACGCCTGCGGGGCCGGGCGACGAGAACGTTCCCCGCGCGGCCGGGCCAGGCCCCTGCCGCGGGGCCCCGGGCGCTGTCAGCGACGCAACAGCGCCTTCAGCACGGCCTGCAGGCGACGGGCCGAGGCCGGGTCATGGGCGGTGGCCAGCACCTGCGCCACGTCCTGCGCCCAGGTTTCCGCGGGCGACGGATCGTGGCGCCGCGTCAGCAGCTGCAACTGCAGCGCCCGGCGCGCCTCGTGATGCTCGGGCGGTGTCGGCATGTCGGCCGCCACCTCCAGGCGCAGCAAGGCCTGCGGCGCGGCGGCGTTCGCCGATGCGCCTTCCAGGGCCTTCGCCCAGGCCGAGCGCTGACCGGCCGACACCCGGCTGCCCAGGGCCTGCGCGGTGGGCAACTCCCCCGCCTGCCGCTGCTCCCAGGCAGTCAGCAGCTGGGTCAGCACCTCGCCATGGGCCTGTGCCGCCAGCCGGCGCAGCGCCGCTTCGGCGTGCTCGATGGCCTGTCGCTGGGCGCGGAACGCCGCATCGCCCAGACGGGGAGCGGTGGCCGTGCGACGACCATCACGGCCATGACGCTCACTGCCGCGCCGCTCGTCCCACCCGCCCCGGCCCTCACGGCCCGGCGGGCCGCGCCGTTCGTCGCGGGCAGCCGGCACCGCTTTGGTGTTGCCCGGGCGGTCGTCACCGCGCACCGCCACCACCTTGCGCACGGCGGCGGCCGGCGTTGCCTCGGGCTGGGCGTCGGCCGCCGCCTCGGGTGCCTCCGACGGACCGGGCGCCGGTGCCGCCGGCGCGCGCATGGCCTCCTCCAGTGCCTGCCTGGCACTGCGAATGCCACCCGCGTCACCGGCAGCCACCGCCTGCTCCAGCACACGCACCGCGTCCAGCACGCGCTGGTCATGGGCGCTGACGGCAGCGGCCGCCTTTTCGCGTTCGCTGCTCTTGCGGGCAAAGGCCTCATCGATCGGCTTGCGGAAAGCGTCCCACAGCCGCTGTTCCTGTTTGCGGTCCAGCGGCACGGCATGGGCCTCGGCCTGCCAGCGTTGCTGTAACGCCTTGACCTCGTCAATCCGCCACTGTGAGCTGGTGCTCAAGGCCTGGGCTTCTTCAATCAACGCCTTGCGCCGGGCCACGCTGTCGGCCTGCGCGGCCTCCAGCCGCACATGGCCGGCCTGCATGGCCGCTTTCCACAGCGGCTGCAGTTCGGCGAACTGCTTTTCGCCCAGATGGCCGGCCTCGCGCCACCGCTCGGCAAAACCCTGCAGGGCCCGGGCCTGGCCTTTCCAGTCCTCACCGGTGGCATGTGCTTGCGTCCACGCCTTGACCTCTTCAATCAGCGCCAGACGGGCCGCGCGGTGCGCTTCGCCCTGCTGGCGAACCTGCGCCAGCCAGGCCTCCACCACCTTGTGCGCCTCGTTGCAAGCCTCGTCGAAGCGCTTCCACAGCGCATGGTTGGGCACCCCGCCCTGGTCGGTGGTCTTCCACTGCGCACGCAGCTGGCGCAGGGTTTCCTGGATCTTGCGCCCCCCCGGCCGCTGGCCATCGGGGCCCTGCGTCAGCGCCTCGGCCTTCTTGACCAGTTCCTCGCGCAACTGGTCGGCGCGCCAGCGCTGCCACCCTTCGAGCTCGCCAGCCTGCGCCAGCAGGGCATGTGTCTTCGCCTCCTGCTCCGATGGCACCAGCCTGCCGTGCGTTTTGAGGAACTGCCGCACATCGCCTGCGACCTTGGGCGTGGCTTTGCCATGCCCCTGGGCCAGTTCCTGCTCCAGCGCCTTGAGCAGGCCGTCGAGCTCGGCGCCCACCTGGGCCTTGCGGGCCTCGCGCTCGGGATCGGCCGCCGCCGCGCCCGCCTGCGGCACCTCGCCGCGCGCCACGCGCAATTCATCGGCCCACACCGGCACCGCCGGCAGCGGCGCCGATGCATCCTGATCGGCCGCCACAGCCTGGGCCAGCGCGGCCTCAAACGCCTCCCACACCAGTCTCAATTGCTGCCGGGACGCATCGAGCATCGGCGCGAACTTGGCCTCCATGCTCGCCCATTCGGCCTGCTGCGCCATGGTACTGGCCAGCTCCTGCCACTGCTGCACATCGGCACGCAAACCATCGGCCGCTGCCGCGGCCTCACGCCAAGGCTTGGTCGAGAGGATTTCGATGCGCTGCGCCAACAACACCGAGGCCTCGCGCTCCACCTGCACCTGGTGCTGCAGATCCTCGATCACTCGCACGCGATCGGCCAGCGACTGCTTCAAGCTTGCCAACGGCTCGCGCGACAGCGGCGCGCCCGCCCGTGCGGCGTCGCGCTGCCAGGCCAGCGCGTCGGCCAGGTTCAGGCGCGTCTGGGCCAGCAGGGCCTCGGCGCGCGCCGCCCACTCGGCCGCTGCGCTCTCCTGCTGGCGCTGGCGCCGAACCTCGTCCATCTTCTCCTTCAGGGGTTTGGCCGCCCCCCGGTCGCGATGGGACAAGTCCTTGAACACCTCGCTCATCAACTCCCAGGAGGGCCCGGTTGCCAGCCACTCGCGCAGGCGGGTCAGCCGCTCACCCGAGGTCGCGGCAGAAAAAATGCCACCCGTTTCGGCATCCAGCGGATGCGCGGCAGCAGACGGCTTGGAACTGGAAGAAGCATTCACGTTGATTGGACTCATTCAAGGCGCAGGCCGGAAGCTGCCTGCACTCGGGGTAAAACGACAAGACGGTGTATTGTCGCCGCTCCAGAAGGCGACATGCCAGGCATCAGACGCATTCACCCCATACGCAAGAAACCCCGGCAAGCCAGGCTTGCCGGGGTTGACGGCGGGCAATCTGCGCTAGCCGTCGGGGTGGGCAAAGGGAGCGAGCTGTCCCTTTGGCCTGGAAGCAAGAGATTGCTTCCATGAATACCGGCAGACCACGAAAGGGAACTGCCGGCAGGCTGCCTGCATCAGACAGGCAACACGAGCTTATCGCGACCTGCCGCGCAAATCAAGCGCCGTGCGTCGGCGTTTTCATGATGAATTTCTATCGCCGCGGCCGGCCCGTCTGCGTATTTTTTGGCACGCCTGCCACACCGCCCATACACCAGGCGTCGACGAATGGAAAAACCGAGAATTATACGGCTGAAACCCGCATGAATCCTCGGTACGTTGCTAGCAATTGCTACAGATCGCCGATTCTTTATACATTTTAAAACATAAAAAACTTATTTCTATATTTGACTTGGCATTAATCAACCCATAACATCCGCCGACTTTTCTCAGGGTTTACCCCTCAACGCTGCCGAAACCGGCTAAGTCGCGCGTAACCGCCCCACACACCCGCGATGGCGTCCCAATCCAGTCCAGCGGATCGCATCCGCCCCGGGGCAAGAAAGGAACGACGACATGACAGCGCCTGCAAGCATGGCCCCCGCCGCCGCAATGGCGGGAATCACACACAAGGACGTCCTGCGCACCATCTGCAAAGACACCACACGCCGATTCATGCACATGACCCGCCGCAGCGTCGCGCTGCTGGGCCTGGCCACCGCCGCCACCGCACTGGCCCTGGCCGCGCATCCCGATCTGCGCCAACAGGGCGAGCAGACGCTGCTGGGCTGGCTGCAGCAGCGCCAGGAGGCCAGCGCAGGGGATGCCATCGTGGCCGAGCCGATGGCAGCCGATCGCGCCACCGCCGCCCTGCCCCACACCTTGCCCGCACAGCAGGCCAAGGTCACGCAGTGGCTCAGCCGCAAGTACCGCGTGGCCCAGGAGCCCCTGAGCGTGCTGGTGGCCGAAGCCTACAAAATCAGCGACATCGTCAAGATCGACCCCACGCTCATCCTCGCGGTGATGGCCATCGAGTCGCGCTTCAACCCCTTCGCCCAGAGCCCCGTCGGTGCCCAGGGCCTGATGCAGGTCATGACGCGGGTTCACACCGACAAGTACCGTGCCTTTGGTGGACAGCTGGCCGCCTTTGATCCCGTGGCCAATCTGCGCGTGGGCGCCCGGGTGCTGCAGGAGTGCATCCATCGTGCCGGCTCCGTCGAAGGCGGGCTGCGACTGTATGTGGGTGCCGTTACCACCAGCGGCGCCGACTACATCAACAAGGTCATGGCCGAGCACCTGCGCATCCAGAGCGTGGCCCAGGGCAGACCCATGCCGACCCGCTTCCCGGTCTACCGGCCCGAGCCGGCCCCGGCCGTGCCGCCGGCCGCCATGGACGAGGCGCCTGCCCAGCACGAAGCCCTGGTCCCCGTTCCTCCTGCTGAAGCGCCCACCCAGCACGAAGCCCTGGCCCCCGCCGAAGCACCGGCGTCCGCCGTGCCGCCGCTGCAGTCCTGAACGGAAGGACCTGCCACCACCGCGCGTGGCAGGATAGAATGCGGACCGTGCGCAACTGGCGATAGGCCTGCCATACCGCCTCGGGTGGATGGCGCAGGCTGACGTGGCCCCCCGACGCCCCTTCTCATGGCCCGGGACAACCACTGGGAAGCGCACCGCCCGATCCGACGGGCGTTCAGCCGTTCGCCTGGGCAGTCCCTGCCGTTCGCGCACAACGCACGCGAGCGCGCGGGGTCCATGTCACCCGAGACTGCCAATCCATGTACGACCGCAACATCCTCATCGAGCAGACCGACCCCGAACTGTTCGCCGCCATCCAGGCCGAGAACGCCCGCCAGGAACACCACATCGAGCTGATCGCCAGCGAGAACTACGCCTCGCCCGCCGTCATGGCGGCCCAGGGCACGCAGCTGACCAACAAGTACGCCGAGGGCTATCCCGGCAAGCGCTACTACGGTGGCTGCGAATACGTGGACGTGGCCGAGCAACTGGCCATCGACCGCGTCAAGCAGATCTTCGGCGCCGACGCGGCCAACGTGCAGGCGCACTGCGGCGCCAGCGCCAACGAGGCCGTGTTCCTGGCCTTCCTCCAGCCCGGCGACACCATCATGGGCATGAGCCTGGCCGAAGGCGGCCACCTGACCCACGGCATGGCGCTGAACATGAGCGGCAAGTGGTTTAACGTGGTGAGCTACGGCCTGAATGAAAAGGAAGAGCTCGACTACGACGCGATGGAGCGCAAGGCCCACGAGACCAAGCCCAAGCTCATCATCGCCGGTGCCTCGGCCTACAGCCTGCGCATCGACTTCGAGCGTTTCGCCAAGGTGGCCAAGGACGTCGGCGCCATCTTCATGGTGGACATGGCCCACTACGCCGGCCTGATCGCCGCCGGCGTGTACCCCAACCCGGTGCCGCACGCCGACGTGGTCACCTCCACCACGCACAAGAGCCTGCGCGGCCCGCGTGGCGGCATCATCCTGATGAAGGCCGAGCACGAAAAGGCCATCAACAGCGCCATCTTCCCCGGCCTGCAGGGCGGCCCGCTGATGCACGTCATCGCGGCCAAGGCCGTGGCCTTCAAGGAAGCGTTGCAACCCGGCTTCAAGACCTACCAGCAGCAGGTGGTCAAGAACGCCCAGATCGTGGCCGAGACGCTGACCCAGCGCGGCCTGCGCATCGTCTCCGGCCGCACCGAAAGCCACGTCATGCTGGTGGATTTGCGCGCCAAGGGCATCACCGGCAAGGAAGCCGAGGCCGTGCTGGGCCAGGCCCACATGACGATCAACAAGAACGCCATCCCCAACGACCCGGAAAAACCCATGGTCACCAGCGGCGTGCGCATCGGCACCCCGGCCATGACCACGCGCGGCTTCAAGGACGAGGAGGCGCGGCTGACGGCCAACCTGATCGCCGACGTGTTGGACAACCCGCGCGATCCGGCGAATATCGAAGCGGTGCGCGCCAAGGTCAATGCGCTGACGGCGCGCTTCCCCGTCTACAAGTGAAGCCCCCACGCTCCGCCGCTGCGCGGGTCGCTGCCCCCCGGGGGGGCGCGAATCCGGCTTGGGGCGGCCCGGCGCCGGATTCATGGCCCCCACGCTCCGCCGCTGCGCGGGTCGCTGCCCCCCGGGGGGGCGCGAATCCGGCTTGGGGCGGCCCGGCGCCGGATTCCTCCTTCGGTCCCAACCTATGAAGTGCCCGTTCTGCGGTCATCTGGAGACCCAGGTCGTCGAGACCCGGGTGTCCGAAGACGCGGACTTCATCCGCCGCCGCAGGCAGTGCGGGCACTGCGAAAAGCGCTTCACCACCTACGAGCGGCCGGAGGTGAGCTTTCCGGCGGTGGTGAAGAAGGACGGCCGGCGCGTGGACTACGTGCCGGCCAAGCTGCGCGCCTCGTTCACCCTGGCCCTGCGCAAGCGCCCGGTCAGCACCGAGCAGGTCGACACGGCCATCGAACGCATCGAGGAAAAGCTGCTCAACCTCGGGGTCCGTGAGGTCCCTTCCACCCGCCTGGGCGAGATGGTCATGCGCGAGCTGAAGAAGCTCGACAAGGTCGCCTACATCCGCTTTGCCAGCGTCTACCGCAGCTTCGAGGACATCGACGAGTTCCGGGCGCTGGTCGACGAAGTGCGGCGCTGAGCGCGCGGCCAGGCGGTGGCGCTTCGCGGGTGCCAAGCCGTGTCCCAGGGTAGCCGTTGACGTCAATCGCAGGATCCGGGCAGCCCCCGCTCCAGCCGGGGCCGGCCATGGCTGTTGATGACGACCTTGCGCGCCGCCCCCTGGCCAGCGGGCCCGGGGCAAAGGGTCAGGGTCCCGGCCTGGAAGGCACCGTTCACCATTTTGGTCTGCCCCAGCGCATGGTAGGCCACATAGCGTGCCACCGGGCTGTTGCCCCTGAACCGCCAGCCGTGGGGCGCCGCCGGTGCTTCGCGGATGGTCTCTTCGCCCGGATCGAGTCGGGCGTTGTCGTTGGTGTCCGCGAACAGCAACCAGCCGCTTTCCCAGCCATCCACCCCACACACCGGGCCGGCCCGTGTGCACAGCACCGCGGGTGTACCGCGCCGGATCGCCTCGCTTCGGGCCCGTTGCAGGTCGGACACCAACGCGTTGGCCAGTGCCGAGGCCCTGATGTCCTGCACCCACCGGGCCATGGCAGGCACCGCCCAGCCCAGAACGATGGCCATGATGGCCAGCACCACGGCCAGTTCCACCAGGGTCACACCCCGCACCAATGGTCTTGTGCTCATTGTCGGATCCTTCCCTGAAAACGGCCCGGCACCGACGTCACCAGCACGCCCGGCCATCGGCCCCCTGCACGGGCGTCTTCGCCCCGGTATGGCGGATGCCGAGCGTTCCACAGCGGTCGGCGGACTGCGGCCCTTGCGGGTGCGCCTGCACCCAATACCCTTGCCCCCCCTCGGTAGCGGCACCGGTGATGCGATAGCGCGCGGCGCCGGTGCCAGGACTTTGGGCAATGGCCAGCGCGTCCGGGCCGGAGAACGTCCCGTCCGTGGCCGCGTAATGGTGCCGGATGGCGTAGCGTCGCTCGAGCGTTTGGGCGACCGCCATCAGCTGGGCCTGCGCCTCGGCCCGCGCCGCGCGCCTGATTGACTCCGCGTACGAGGGGTAGGCCAGCGCGGCCAGAATGCCGATGCAGGCGAGCACCACCAGCAACTCGATCAAGGTGAATCCCGCACCCCGGCAGCCCGACCGGGCAGCACCGCCACGCGGGGACATGCGGTGTCTCATCGCAGCTGGCGCCAGGACAGCCGCCCGCCAGGGCCGGCGGTGTTGCGGATCTCGATCGGCGTCGTGCCACCCGCGTCGTACCCGAGGTCGACACCGGCAGCAGCATCGATGCTGCCCGTGATCCGGAAGCTGACCGGCCGCGGCGCCCATGCGCCTCGCACGCCGCTGGCGCTGGTCCCGCCCACGCTGCGCAGACCCAACGCCTGAAGGGCGCCCAGCCGGAGCGCCGACCGAGCGCCCCGGCCACCATTGAGGAGATCGACCGCCATGAGGAAGCCCTGGGCGGTGCCGCCGTCGGGCCCGCGCCCGGGGATCCGGGTGGCAAACAAGACCGTCTCGTGCCAGGACCCGGACGGAAATACCGGCTTGTCCAGCACCCGCTCGCCAGGACCTGGCAGGTCCAGCCGCCAGCCCTTGTCGGGCGCTTCCAAGCCATGGTTGGTGAGTTGCCGCAGGCTGCCTGCGGGCCACACGACACCGTCGATCGTCTGCGATGCGCTGTTCGCCGATATCACCTGCTCGCGCAACTGGCTGCGCGAGACATCGACCGCGGGCACATCGTGGTGGTCAAACACCCCGTAGAGGGTTTGCACCTGCCGCGCAGCCGTGGCATCGCCCAGCACATCGCGCAGACCGCCGGTACCCAGGGCCACCACGATGCCCCGCCCCGCACCGGGCCGTGCTGCCAGCGCCGGTTCGGCGCTGATGGGCTGCGGCCGGCCTTGTGCATCGGTCGCCGACAGCAGGCGCTGTGCGCCGGGTGCCTCGCCGTCGGCGGGTATGAGAAACCGCCACAGGTTGCCTCGCTCGTCGCCGGCATACAGGCGGCGCAGGGCCTGGTCGCCCACCGGCCAGTCGGTCACGGCCACCGGCCCCAGGCCGTTGGGCGCCTGCGCATCGCCCACCCCGGTGTCCACCAGGTACAGCAGGCGCCCCGACCGCAGATCGACGACGAACAGCTTGGCCCGGTGCCCGGCGCTGTGCAGGCCGTTGCCGAACACCACCGCCCAGCGCCCGCCAGGCAGGCGCACCACCTTGGGCCGGGTGATGCCGTAGCCCATGTCACGGCACGCCGTGCTGCCCCGCAGCCCCGCCGGGTCGGCCCGGCAGACGGCATCGCTGTAACGGAACTCCCACAGCACGCTGGCCGCCTGGAAATGCTCGGGGTCGGACACATCCAGTGCGAACACCGTCCGGCCCCCGGCACCCATCGCACCCGCGAGCACCGTGCGCCGGCGGCCACCCTCATCGACATCGGCCACATCCACCGCGCCGGCAACGCAGAGTCGGTGGGTGTCATCGGGCCGCATCAGCTCGCTGGGCATATAGGCAAACAGCTCATCACCCCCACGCGGGCTGGCCGCGCCAGCGCTGGTGCCGGCATGAAAGGCATGCAGCATCCCC
>Ga0265293_10012320_pt1 | contig 11372 bp, 8 predicted proteins | sample Munlanlewell138R_FD_192505 | JGI IMG/M metagenome (GOLD analysis project Ga0265293, IMG submission 192505) | Leachate microbial communities from a municipal landfill in Southern Ontario, Canada - Leachate well 138R | ecosystem: Engineered > Solid waste > Landfill > Unclassified | place: Canada... | reverse complement strand
GAGATGGCGTCATATATCGCTAAATCAGGTATTTAATTATGCGGTTAAGGCATGGTCTTGGCGATGCCTTAACGCCCCTTGACTGACACTGAAAAACATAAAAAACGCAGCATTAGTCGGTGCTGTTTACATTCATCCTCAGCGCTGTTGCATTGTAAGAAAGGATCTGAACATTTATGAGTGATTTGGCCACATCCAACCCGCAACGATTTTGCTTAGGCGCAGCTCATATTCTGCCATTGTGTTTGGCCGTATTGCCCTGGGGAATATTGGCTGGCTCTATGGCCGTTAGTCATGGTTTTAGCCCCTGGCAAAGCATTGGCTTGTCGGTGTTTGTTTTTGCTGGCGCGGCGCAGTTGGTCACCATCAGCATGGTCGCTGCAGGCAGTGGTTTTATCGCGATTTGCTTAACCATTCTTATCATTACCGCCCAGCATTTACTCTATGCGTTGATTTTACGTGAGCATGTCTCCAGCCTGCCGTTGCAGAAACGTCTACCAGTGGCGTTCTTATTGACCGATGAGCTGTTTGCCTTAAGCGTAGGTAAGCGCTCGTATGATTTTGCCTATTTAATGGGGGCTGGGCTGTGTTTTTATTTGGCCTGGATTAGCTTTACCGTGATTGGCGTGCTGCTGGCGGCATCGGTGCCCAATCTGGCTGACTACCACTTAGACTTTTCCATTGTTGCCACCTTTATTGCCATTGTCGTGCCAATGATTAAGCGTGTCAGTAGCTTAGTTGGTGTGGTGGTTGCTCTGTTGCTCTCACTGGTATTAAGCAGCTTGGCGGTATCGGGTGCGATAGTCATTGCTGGGCTGTTAGGTATGTTCTGTGCCGTTGGTGTGGCCCGTTGGCGCGGTGAAGCACTATGATTTGGTTATTGATTTTCACCTTAGCTGGCATCGTGTTTTTTAACCGCTATCTGTTATTAGAGCCGCGTTTGCCGATTCGTTTGCCGAACGTTGTTCGCCAAGCGCTGCAGTATTCTGCGCCGTGTTTATTGACGGCGATTTGTGGGCCAATTTTACTCGGTGACACGGATTTAAGTGGCTTGGCCAGCAATCCGTACAGCTATGCGGCGCTGTTCAGTATTGCTTGCGCTTTGGTGATTAAAAATATGCTGCTGTCAGTGCTGGTCAGTTTGGCTGGGTTTTATGCGTTGCTGTATCTGCTCGGCTGAGTGGCGTAGACAACCACCCAGCTCGATCAGTTTACTGCTTGGCAGTGCTGACTTTATCGACTAGATAGACCAGATGTTGATAACTTAGCTCGCTGTAGCTGCTTAACCCCACTTCACAGGTGCGACTGCTGGAATAACCAGCGCTGCAGTTGCCCACTTGCGAGGCTAAATCGCGCAAGGCATGCTGATTGAGTGCCGGCAGGGTGAAACCTTTATCGCCAGCAAAACCACAGCAATGAATACCTTCCGGTAGCACAATCTCTTGCGCGCATTGTTTAGCTACAGCTATAAAATTATCGGCTTGCTGCATATGCTGTGCACTACAGGTGATATGCACTGCAATTTGTGTGTCCAGTGGCTTGATCACTAAACGTGGCAATACTTCTTCGCGGAGAAAACGCACTGAATCGTAAACCTTTAAGCGCGGGTCATTTAGATCTTGCAGCAAGCGTAAAGTACAAGGACTGGTATCAGAATAAATCGGATCTTGGCCATTGCGACTGGCGCGCAGCAACATCAAGGCCAGCTCATTAAGCTTGTCTGCCGCCTGTTGTGGATAGCCCTTGGAGGCAAAGGGCTGGCCACAGCAGTTATTGTCCATCGCTTCAGGGTAAATCACTTGAAAGCCGGCTTTCTCTAATAGTTTTTCCGTGATCTCGCGCAGTGGCGTTTGTTCAGCATCCAGATGCGCCGGGCCCATCACTTGCGAGACGCAGGAGGCAAAATACACCACACGCGGTTTATCCACTGTTGTGCTGTTGTTGGCTGGGGATAATTTAACCGCCTGTGGCGTGGCGGTTAAATACACCGGTACTTGGCTAAAGTGCTGGTGCAATTGTGCTGACCAGCGATACATACGTGGCGCACCCAGTACTTTACGCGCCAATTGCGCACCGATCAGCGCCCAACGTGCGGCGCGGGCGGCTTGGGCAAAGGATCGGGCCAGACGCTTAGCCGTATCAGAATGCGTGGCTTGATTGGCACGTAATTCGCGCATTAAATCACCGGTGTTAATGTCGACCGGGCAGCGTAGCGCGCATAGGCCAGTCGCCGCACAGGTGTCGATGCCGTGGTATTGATAACGCGCTTCTAATTCTGTGGTATCAATGCCGTTGCGTTTTTTCTCTTGAATATCCCGCCAAGCGACGATGCGCTGGCGTGGCGACAGGGTTAAGCCGTGTGAAGGGCAGACCGGTTCGCAAAAACCACACTCAATGCACTTATCAATCAATGGGTTGGCGACCGGCATCGGTTTAAGGTTTTTCAGGTGGATATCTGGATCGTCGGAGAGCACCACATCCGGATTTAAAATGCCTTGCGGGTCGAGCAAGCGTTTAATCTGCCACATTAGCTGGTAGGCATCGCTGCCCCATTCCAACTCAACAAAGGGTGCCATGTTACGTCCGGTGCCATGCTCGGCTTTGAGTGAGCCGCCAAACTCGACCGCCACCAGTTGACTGACCGCTTGCATAAAGGCGCTATAACGAGCGATTTCTTCCGGCTGATCAAAGCGCTGGGTAAAGACAAAGTGCAAGTTACCTTCGAGGGCATGACCAAATAAAACCGCTTCGTCATAGTGGTATTGATCGAGCAGCGCCAGGAGGCGATTGACCCCTGCAGCCAGGTGCTCCAGCGGAAAAGTGACATCTTCAATAATCACTGTGGTGCCGTTTTCACGCACGGCACCGACCGCAGGAAAGGTATCTTTGCGCATGCGCCAGAGCAGTTCATACACAGCGGGGTCTTGGCTAAAGGCGATGTGCTGTTCTTTGGGGAAGTGCGCAATGGCCGCGTTGATCTGCTGCAGTTGTTGTTCTAACAGTGCGTTATCGGCGGCGCGCGATTCAATCAGCAGCGCGCAGGCGGAACTGCCCAGTTGCTCAATCCAGTCCGGCATTCCGGCCATGTGTTGCACGCTGCGCAGACTGCGGCGATCGAGTAATTCCACGGCAGACACTGCTTGTTGCTTAAGCACCACCACGGCTTGGCAACAGGTTTCGACATCGGCAAATACCACTAAGGTGGTAGTTTTATGCGGATAATCCGGCACGGTGTGGTAAGTGACTGAACTGATAAAGCCCAGCGTACCTTCGGAGCCGACCATTAAATGGGTGAGAATATCCAGTGGATCAGTGAAGTCAATTAAGGCATTTAGCGACAGGCCAGTGGTGTTTTTTAAGCGGTATTTATGTTTGATCTTGGCTGCCAGTGCGCTGTTATTACGCGTATCTTCGGCTAACAGAGCGAGCTGTGCTAAAAGTTCACGGTGGCTGTTTCTAAACTGGCTGACACTGACTAAATCAGTACTGTCGACCACGCTGCCATCGGCCAGCAGTAAACGCATGCCAGCGAGGGTTTGATAGCTGTTTTGTGCGGTGCCGCAGCACATGCCACTGGCGTTGTTAGCGACAATCCCACCGATTTTAGCGGCATTAATCGAGGCCGGATCAGGGCCGATTTTACGTTGCAGATGAGCCAGCGCCTGATTGGCATGCGCGCCAATCACTCCAGGTTGCAGGCGAATGCGCTGGCCATGGTCGAGGATTTCTTTGTTATTCCAACGGTCACCCAGCACGATCAACACCGAATCACTGATCGCCTGCCCGGATAAGCTGGTGCCGGCGGCACGAAAAGTCACCGGCACTTGATGGGCGCTGGCCTGCTGCAGAATAAACACCACCTCGGCCTCGGCTTCCACGCGAATCACCAGCTTAGGCAATAGGCGATAAAAACTGGCATCAGTGCCGAAAGTCAGCATGGAGAGCGGATCAGAAAAGCGGCGCTGCTCTGGAATCTGCTGCTCAATAGCTGTTAGAAAGGCTGCTGGTAAATTCATGCATCCTCCACGAGCAAAACGATTAAATCTTTCGGGCCATGCGCGCCGTAGGCCAAGACTTGCTCAATATCGGCGGTTTTTGAAGGGCCAGAGATCAGCAGAAAATTACTCGGCATGGGTTTGGGCCAGTATTGCTGCGCTTGATAGAGATTGTCAAAGATTTGGCTGGCATTCAGTAAGGCAATATGCAGCGGTGGTACTAAACTCATCAAACGCGGTTCGTCAGGGCTGGGCTGCAGCACTAAAGTACCGGTGGCGGCGATACCTGCCAGCGTGCCGGTAAAACTGGCCGGAACATCATCAAACAGCTCGCGCTTCCACTCTTCAATCGGGCGGTCATAGGCCAGCAAGTGCAAAGGGTTTTGCACAGATTGGCAGTAGGCGCTAAAGGCTTGACCGTGCGTTGTGTTGGGCGCAATCAGCAGCCTGTTGATCTGGCGTGCCGCTAAGACATCACTGAGTAACTTGGGCCATTCGCCGCTATTGGTCAGCAGCACCTCACTGTGCACCGCGGTCATTAACTCTTTGAGACGCGTGACGCGCTCGGCTGGGCTGTAGCGCCAAGGCTCATCGACCAGCGTCGCATCAAAAGGATCTGCAATCGGTGTGGTGCCAGCTAGACTGCTGCGTAAACTGGCTAAAATCCTATCTCTGGCATTCATGATTTCTTCTCCAAATGCTGTTTAGCCAATTCATGCAAACTGCGCGTAGCTAGTTTCGGGGCGCTATGGTTTTGCGTCCATGGGCCGAGATTCTTGGGAGTTAAGCCGCCTAAGCGGGTGGCGAAAAAGGTACCGGTTTTATGCAGCCACGGCAGGCTATTAAAATACTGCCAGCCTTTCCACAGCAGGCGTTCTTTAGCTGAATAGCGGCTGCCTTGGCCATCCATGATCTGCGGTTGTTGCTTGGGCGACTTAACATTTTCTTCGCGCAAGCGGCGCAATAGAGCAGGAATCGGAATCTTCACCGGACACACCTCGCCGCACGCGCCACAGAGTGATGAGGCTGATGGGTGATCTGGGGTGTTTTCCAAGCCTAATAAGTGCGGCGAAATGATTTTACCGATGGGACCTGGATAGACCGTGCCATAAGCCTGGCCACCAATGCGCGTATACACCGGGCAGTGGTTCATGCAGGCACCGCAGCGGATGCAGTTCAGCGTTTGCCGCAATTCAGCATCGGCAAAGGCTTGGCTGCGGCCGTTGTCCAGCAAGACCAAATGCACTTCTTCCGGTCCATCCAGTTCACCGGCTTGGCGCGGGGCTGAGATCATATTGACATACGTGGTGATGCCTTGACCCAGCGCCGAGCGGGTCAGCAAAGACAACAGCGGCACGGTGTCTTGTAAGTTGGCGACGACTTTTTCAATCCCGGTCACAGCAATATGTACTGGCGGTACTGTGGTCGACATGCGGCCATTGCCTTCGTTTTCGACCAGCAACAAAGTGCCGGTTGCGGCGACAGCAAAGTTCACTCCAGAGATACCAATGTCAGCATGAAAGAACTTTTCGCGCAAAATACCGCGCGCTGACTGAATCAAACTGTCGACATCATCAGTGTAGGGTATCGCTAAGCGGTGCTCGAATAACCGACCGACTTGCTCAGCATTTTTATGAATGGCCGGCATAATAATGTGTGTGGGTTTTTCATTATCCAGCTGAATAATGTACTCACCCATATCTGACTCAAGCGCTTCAATACCGTGTTCAGTGAGGTACTCATTCATGGCCATTTCTTCACTGACCATGGATTTACCTTTAATCACCTGTTTAGCATTACGCGCTTGGGCAATTTTTAACACAATGTTATTGGCTTCTGCTGTGCTGCTGGCCCAATGCACTTGCACACCTTGCTGGGTGAGATTGGCTTCCAGCTGTTCCAGTAAATCTGGCAGTTCGGATAAGGCGCGCGCGCGAATTTTATTGCCAAGCTCGCGTAGGTTCTCCCGTTCATCTTCATCAGGCATCGAGATGATGCGCTTGCTGATCAAAGAATCCATGGCGCTGCGCATATTGTTGCGCAGTTGTTGGTCTTTTAATGACAGGCGTGCGTTGGCTTTGAGGTTGCGCGCGGTCACATCAACGGCGTGAATACGTTGGCTGCTCATGGCTTAACCCCCTGCTTAGACTGGGTACGCTGCCATAAAAAACTGGCAAGATGCTGGCCGAGCAAGGGGATATTTTGTTTCTCAAAAGCACCGTTAATATTCAATAAACAACCGCAGTCGGCACTGACCACGTGCTGCGCACCGCTGGCATATAAAGATTGGGTTTTATCGGCGACCATGGCCCCGGCGATATCCGGCATACGCACCGAAAAAGTACCACCAAAACCACAGCATTCGCTTTCGTGGTCATGTTCAACGCGTTCGACGTTGTCCAATTGGCTGAGTAAGGCGCGCGCATGCACATGGGTATTCATTTCGCGGCGAGCTGAACAGGAGGTGTGCAATGCGATTTGCAATGGCTCGCCTTGGTCAGCAAGTTGCACCTTGCACACATGCAATAAAAACTCAGCCAGTTCATAGGTGCGTTCGGCTAAGTCATGCACCTTGGCCAGCGTGTCAGGTTCGTCTTTAAATACGTCAGCATAGTGCTCACGAAACATACCGGCACACGAGCCAGAGGTGACGACGACTGGCCAACCACCTTTAAATAAATCAATCTGTGAACGCGCCACTTCCCGCGCCTGTTCGGTATAGCCTGACGTGTAGGCTGGTTGCCCGCAACAGCTTTGCCCTTGTGGAAAATCAACGTTAATCCCTTCGCGCTCTAATAAGTGAATCGCATCCATACCGGCTTCAGGGAAAAATAAATCCACTACACAGGTGCCAAATAAGTACACCGTTTTGGGTTTGCTGGAGGGGTATTCACGTGCGGGCTTACGTGGTGGGGCAACACGTGTTTCTTGCGCTGCTGCATTATAAAATAGATCGCTCATAGTAAGCTCCGACGGTATTCAGGTAGAGCGTTTGCGGGCCGTGTTGTGTTGGCTGTAGCTACACAAGACAGACCCGCTTTGCATAGGGTTTTAAGACAGTAATGGATCGCTGATACCCAGTACTGTAACGGCAAATAAGATAATTAGGCCGGTAAAAAAGACGTAGTACAAGGTTGGCCAGATCGTCTTCCTCAGTGTAGCGCCTTCTTGCCCTAATAAACCCACAGTAGCAGATGCGGCGACGACGTTATGGATAGCAATCATATTACCTGCTGCTGCACCAATTGCTTGGCCGGCAACGATGATTGCGGTCGAAATACCGAGGTTTTCGGCAACACCAAACTGAAACTGGCTGAACATCATATTACTGACAGTATTAGAACCTGCAATAAATGCTCCGAGCGCACCAACACTGGGTGCAAAGAGTGGGTAAATGTCACCAAAGCTGTCGGCAATGAAACGTGCCATTGCAATGGGCATGCTGGGAATGTCTGCCGCATTGACGCCAGAGTTAATTAGGATACGCACCATAGGTACGGTAAACAGTAAGACAAAGCCCGCACCGAGTAAAATACGACTTGATTCGCTTAATGCTGAACGAAAGCTCTGCCATTGCATGCGATGTAAGAAAAATGCACTGCAAGCGACAAACACTAATATCCCGCCAGGCAAGTACAGCGGCATAAAGTCAGCATTAATTCCTGCTTCACCTAAGATGCTTGGAAACTTAATCACCACGGCTTTCATCGCGCTACCCACGCCTGGGAACACACGGCTGATGACCAATAGTAGGCCGACTAAAATGTATGGTAGCCACGCGAGCTTGTTACTCATAGGCTTGCAGGTGACGTTGTCCAGTTTCATTTCAATAGAGCCCAACCATTGGCTTGGCCATTCTTTGGCTGGGGCAAAATCCCAAGTGGTTTTTGGCGTAAGAAAATTAAAACGTGCTGCTGTGGTGACAATCGCTAAACCGATTAAACCACCCAGTAATGAAGGGAACTCTGGCCCTAGTAAAATACCGGTTGCGGCATATGGGATGGTGAACGCTAGACCTGCAAATAGTGCGAAAGGAAGGATGGCAAAGCCGGCTTTCCAGCTTTTTTCTTTACCAAAAAAGCGCGTCAGCATTAAAACCATAATCAATGGAATGATTGCACCAACAATGGCATGGATAATAGCCACTTGACTGGTGATCAACTGTAGAAAGGTGGCCCAGTCTGAACCGTTCTCTAAAAGTCGTGAGCCGATTGTTTCGCTATCCAAGCCACTGGTAATACCAATAATTATAGGTGTTCCGACAGCACCGAATGATACAGGTGTGCTTTGCACTAGCATGCCAAGCATGACGGCTGCCATTGCTGGGAACCCAATAGCTACCAGCAGGGGTGCGACAATCGCAGCGGGTGTGCCAAAGCCTGAAGCGCCTTCGATAAAGCAGCCGAATAACCACGCAATAATCACTGCTTGGACGCGACGGTCAGGGCTGATAGTAATAAAGCCAGCACGAATTGATTGAATCGCGCCTGAGTGCTTTAGGGTGTTCAACAGCAGGATTGCCCCGAAGATAATCCATAATACACCGGCTGTAATCACCAGCCCTTGTAGGGTTGAAGCTAAAACACGATTAAAGCTCATCTCCCAGCAATAGAGGGCGATTGCTGCGGTTATTACAAAAACCAGTGGCATGGCGCGCTTTGCCGGCCAGCGTAAGCCAACCAATAAAATTGCGGCCAGAAAGATTGGTGAAAATGCTAATAGTGCAAGTACATTAGGCGACATGGCGGAGCTCCAGTAGCTGCTCTATGCAACCTGAACGGACAAAAGTGAGGGTTGATATATTTGGCATGGTATAGACCTTTACGTGTTATTGTTTTTATAATTGGTAAGACCAGTTTACAATCGAGTTTTTATAGTTAAATACGTCACGCTCTATCTGTCAATTTATTTGTTTGCGACTTTAGTCTTTATTGGTCTTTTACAGTGACTGAGGCAGGGCGTTATACGCTGTGGTAAATAGACGTTTGTGATAGCCTAGAGCTTCTTAAGCAGCTGTTTTGGTAGGGTAAGAAAAGAGCCATGAGCTTTGCACATATACAACAACGCCGTTTGTCGGATGATATTGTTGAACAGCTAGAAACCATGATTTTAGAAGGCGTGCTGCAAGCCGGTGAACGGCTGCCGGCAGAGCGTAAGCTGGCTGAGCAGTTTGGCGTGTCGCGCCCCTCGTTACGTGAGGCGATTCAAAAGTTGGTGGCCAAAGGCTTGCTGATCAGCCGACAAGGCGGGGGCAATTACGTCAGTAAAGAAGTGGGCGCAACCTTTAGTGATCCGTTACTGGCGTTACTGGCAGATAATCCGGACGCGCAAAAAGATTTACTCGAGTTTCGTCACACGCTGGAAGGTGCGTGTGCGTATTATGCCGCGCAACGCGCTACACCAGCCGATCATGAACGTCTTGATCTGGCCTTTGCTCAGCTAGAAGCCTGTTATGAAAATACCACGCAAGACTGCCGTATTGAAGAAGGCTTGGCTGATGCACGTTTTCATTTAGCCATTGCTGAAGCCAGTCATAACGTGGTGCTACTGCATACCATCCGCGGTTTGTTTGATTTATTACGCGGTAATGTGACGACCAATATCGGCGGTATGTACCCGCAACGCAGCGAAACCCGCGATATGTTAATTGAACAGCACCGTGCTCTGTATCAAGCCATTAAGGCTGGGCAGGCTGAGCAAGCACGGCAGCTGTCCAACCAGCACATTGAGTATGTCTGTGAAGTCTTGGCTGAAGTGGATGAAGAACAGTTACGCGTGCAACGCTCGGAGCGGCGTAAACGGGTTTAACAGCACAGTGGCAAACCAAGCTAATACATAACGATTGTACTGATCACGCATGTCGCACATGCTTGATGCTTTCAAAGAAACACTCAACAACAGCATTGTTCCAACATTAACATGCAGCGACATTACTCATGCGTACTGGGCTTTTAATTTTCTAAAGCGGTTTTAAAGTGGCTGGTTTGTTCTAAGTCAGGCGATATAAAGCTACTGTCTGGGAGTGCTTGGGCAGTGGCTTTGTTGTTACTGGGCTGAGCAGCCTTCGCGACAAACCATTGAATATCATGTGCGACGCTAAGCGCTCGCGCATTCACCAGCGATTATGGGCGGCAGCAGCGAATTCTGCAGGTAAACCTTGATGTAGATCAGTCATTTGAGCTTGCGTGCAGATTTTTTCGGCAGTGATTTTCTTTTTATAACAGCTCTGGTCAGGGCCTGAAATGCTTTTGAGTTGCTGGAAAAAGCCAGCAGATCTGCCTGTGTGTGCTCAGAACCAGTGCTTGGAGGCTTGCATGCGGATTTAACGAGAAGGGCAAGAGTGGTTAATTGCGACCTTCTGCCGCAGCTAAAATACACATTGCTCTGCGTTAGTATGCATTGCTTATTTATTTCTATGGATGGATAACGCCTTGTCTCATGCACAACTCGTTCGATATTGCAGTCGGTTTGGCCTGTTGGCCATGCTGTTGCTGCTGGTCGGGCCGTTGCTGGGACAAGGGTTGAGTTTACGTAACGCGCAGGCCTGCAGCGCTGAGCATGAGAAGACGCTAAGTGTCAGCCATGAACAGAGCTGGGCGAAGTGCGGTTATTGTACTCTGCTGTTGAGTTCGCCCGCTGTTCCCAGCAGTGTGCCACAAGCGCAGCCCTGCCTAGCACCGCCTATTCTGACAGCGCCGCCTGCGCCGCTGGTGATATGTCGTGACACCGTATTCATTGGCGCATTGACCCGCGCTCCGCCCATTTTCTAGTGCTTTGGCAACCACCAGTTGCCACCTTGTTGGTTACCGCTTAATCGTCGCGCCATGTCGCCCCTTTGATATGTGTGCAGATCTTGCGGTGCTCATTACTTATGCCTAGAGAAATATTCTATGTCTCATATCCGTTTTGAATGTGCCATGAACCGTCCGCGTGCCGACTACCGCGCTTGTGCCACCTTACTATTTTTGTTCAGCCCGCTAGCGCTTGCCGTTGAAGCGGTTAACTCTGACCAGCACGCTGGCCACACAATGTCACCGCCTGTTGTGACTGAGGCGCTACAGCTTGAGCCTAGTGTGATTAAAGCGGAGCAAGAGCCGCTCGGTGCTACTTCGGTTTCGCAGCAAACCCTCCGCAGCCTAAGCGCTGCGACCAGCGATACAGCCTCGCTACTGCGTGGTGTGCCCGGTGTTAGCCTCAACGGTACCGGCGGTATTTCTAGTCTGCCAGCTATCCGTGGTTTAGCGGATGACCGCCTGCGCATCAAGGTTGATGGTATGGACTTGGTGTCTTCCTGTCCTAATCATATGAACCCAGCTTTATCCTACGTTGATCCGAATAACCTCGACACACTGCAGGTTTTTTCTGGTATCACTCCGG
>Ga0265293_10012318_pt1 | contig 11373 bp, 9 predicted proteins | sample Munlanlewell138R_FD_192505 | JGI IMG/M metagenome (GOLD analysis project Ga0265293, IMG submission 192505) | Leachate microbial communities from a municipal landfill in Southern Ontario, Canada - Leachate well 138R | ecosystem: Engineered > Solid waste > Landfill > Unclassified | place: Canada... | reverse complement strand
GGACTGCGGGCTTAATATAGGATTGCGCGGCGGCATACTTGTTGACAAGACGCTGCGCACTTCCGACAACAGCATATATGCCGCGGGCGATGCCGTGGAGACGGTAAACTTTATAAGCAAGGAGCGTGCGGTAATGCCTCTCGCGGGACCGGCAAATAAAATGGGGCGCATGGTTGCGGATAATATTTGCGGTTTAAACCGTAAATATTCGGGCACGCAAGGCTCGATGGTCGCCAAGGTGTTTGATTTGACCGTGGCCGCTACAGGCAGCGGCGAATCCCAGCTAAAAAGCGCGGGAATGAAGCTTGGAGCCGATTACAAGGTAACGATACTGCACCCGCTTTCGAACGCGGGATATTATCCCGGAGGAATGACGCTTACAATAAAGCTGATATTTGGCGCGCGGGACGGGCGTGTGCTTGGCGCGCAGGCGGCAGGGTACAAGGGCGTGGAAAAAAGGATAGACGTTATCGCCGCGGCGATTCGCTTCGGGGCAACCGTATATGATTTGGAAGAACTTGAGCTATGCTACGCTCCCCCGTATTCCACAGCCAAAGATCCGGTCAATCTGGCGGGATATTCGGCCGATAATCTGCTTTCAGGGTTGGTTGATAATATTACTTTTGGCGAATTGGACGGAATTCACGCCGCGTACCTTGACGTGCGCACGGCGGCGGAATACGATATGGGCGCCATACCCGACAGTATAAATATACCTGTCGACAGTATAAGGGAAAGCCTCGATAAACTGGACAAAGATAAAACATACATTATTTATTGCGCGGTGGGTATACGCTCGTATATCGCGGCGCGTATTCTAAAGCAAAACGGTTTTGACAAAGTTTTTAATTTGGCGGGAGGTTATACGACATACCGCGTGGCAAGCGGGGATTATACCATAGACGGAGGCGGCGGCAGCGCCGTGGAAAGCGAAACGCGGATTAATACGGAATTACGCGGAAAAACTATTCATATAGACGCTTGCGGTCTTATGTGCCCCGGTCCTGTGATGAAGCTGTATGGAGCAATTAAGGAAGCGCGGGACGGCGATATAATCAATATAATATCAACCGACCCCGGTTTTTTCGCGGACGCGGCTTCCTGGTGCTCGCGCACAAAAAATACATATATAAAGGGAGAGGCGATTGAAAACGGTTTTTCCGTTTGGATTAAAAAAGGCGGCGAAACCACGCCGGCTAATGCTTACGTACCGGCGGCGGGGAACGATAAATCAATAATAGTTTTCAGCGGAGACCTTGACAGGGCGCTTGCGAGCTTTATTATTGCGAATGGCGCGGCGGCCATGGGACGGAAAGTAACGATGTTTTTTACATTCTGGGGCTTAAATGTATTGCGCCGTCACGGCAAGGTAAAAACAAATAAAAATTTAATTGAGAAGATGTTCGGAGCTATGATGCCCCGCGGAGCGCAAAAGCTTAAGCTTTCTAAAATGAATATGCTTGGTTTGGGCTCAAGCATTATGCGCGGCATAATGAAGAAAAAGAACATCGATTCATTGGACGCGCTTATAGCGCTGGCTTTAAAAAACGGCGTCGCGCTTGTCGCGTGTACTATGTCTATGGACGTTATGGGAATAAAGCGGGAAGAGCTGATTGACGGCGTTGCGTTCGCGGGAGTGGCTTCGTATCTTGGGGCGGCGGAAACGGCTGATACAAATTTATTTATTTAAAATTATCTCAATCGGGCGGAGCGGCGCAGCATTTGCTGATAACGGCAAAGCGCCGCCGCCTAAATCTAGCAATTAAAACTATACATAAATTTTAAAGAAGCGTTAAACAAGCATTTTTAATGTGTCATACATCATATTATGTAAGAATACTTTGTGTTTGGATTAACGCTTATGTTATAATACGTTAAAAGAAGGGAGGCGCGAATGCAGGAAAACAAAATATCGGATGCGGTTATACACAGGCTGCCAAAATATTATAGATATCTGTCTGAGCTTGAGGCGGCGGGTATAGAACGCGTTTCATCTTCCCGCATGAGCGCGGATATGAGGCTTAACGCCTCCCAGATAAGGCGGGATTTAAACTGCTTCGGGGGCTTTGGGCAGCAGGGCTATGGATATCAGGTAATACGCCTAAGGCAGGAGATTAAAAATATACTCGGTATCGGAGCCGAATATAAAGCCGTTATAGTGGGAGCCGGCAACATTGGACAAGCGTTGCTAAAATACAGGCATTTTGCTCAGGAAGGCTATCGGATAACGGCTGTTTTTGACGCGGACGAGAGGACAATAGGTCACGATTTAGGCGGAATATCCGTCAGGCCGATGAGCGAGCTTACCGGATTTATGGGCAAAAATGCCGTGGACATCGGCATTATCGCCGTGCCGAAAAAATACGCGCAGAAAATCGCGGACGAACTTGTCAGTCTCGGCGTTAAAGGAATATGGAACTTTGCTCCGGTTGACGTGCAGGTTCGCAGGGGAGTAAGCATAGTTAATGTTCACCTGAGCGACAGTTTGTATGTATTATCGTACAGAATGAGGCGGAACCGTGAAGACAATTAATATAAGAACAAGCAAGCGCGGCGAAATGGTTGATATTACTGGGGAAATACAAAAGCGCGTTAATGAAAGCGGTCTGCAAAGCGGCCTTGTCTGTATTTTTGTGCCGCATACCACAGCCGGCGTATCAATTAACGAGAACGCAGACCCGGATGTGGCGAGGGACGTGCTGTTCGCTTTTGACCGCCTTGTGCCAAACAGCGGGTTTGCACATGCTGAAGGCAATTCGGACGCGCATACTAAGGCGCAGATAACGGGATTATCGCTTACCGTTATCATTAAGGACGGCAGGCTTATGCTCGGCACATGGCAGGGCATATATTTTTGCGAGTATGACGGACCGCGGCATAGGCGCGTTTATGTGAAGTTTATAGCCGATTAAATAAGACATATTTGTTAAACAGTACGTATCTGTGTTTACAAAGACTTTAAAATATTGTATGTTAAGCTATGCGACACCAATGCGGGAGAGATAGTTTATGCAGAAAAAAAAGTATCAATATTTTAAAGCGTTGCTTGTAACATTCGGGGTGCTGGTTGTTTCACTTATAGCAGTGTTGATATTAATGCTTACGGGCACCGCTTTAAACGCTAATGAGCGTCAGGGCAAGTTTATAGAAACGGCGCGCTTTCTGTCCGGCATAACGGTAGGGGGTGTTGACGTTTCCGGAAAAAGCTATGAAGAAGCTCTCGCGGACGAGCGGATTCTGGCCGCAGCGCGGGCTTTTGAAGAAAGCTTTACATGTTCATTTAATGTGATTAATACCACACATACTTTTACTGCGGCGGAGCTTGGGCTTGCCGTCAATACGGAGAATGTGCTCAAGGATGCTCTTTGCTTCGGACAGCATGGCGAGGGTGATTTGGTCGCCTCGCAAAAGCGGCGGCTTGAAGAAGGCAATGTAAATATTGATTTTTATGTCTATGGCGACGAATTTACGGTAACATCCGGCATATTGGATTTAAAACCCGTAATTGATACGGTTCCGCAGGATGCCAGGTTTGAGATTGCCGATAATATAAGAGGCAATACCGACGCCAAATGCTTAGAAGACATTGAAGGTGTAACAATTGTGCAAGAGTCTGTGGGCGCCGACGTCGATGCCATAGAGCTCGCTAAGCTTATCTGCGGCAATATAAACAACGGCGATTACGCTGCTGTCGCGGATGCGCCCGTGCATATCACAAATCCTCAAGTGGATACGCAAACGCTTAAAGCCAATACGGTAAAAAGAGGCGAAATGACGTCTTTGTTTAACGTAAAGCCGCTTAATAACTCTAAACGCGTTAAAAATATAAAAATTTTCGCTAATATAATTAACGGTTCCATACTTAATCCGGGGGATATATGGTCGCTAAACGAGGCCGCGGGGCCAAGAAATGAAAGAACGGCGAAAACTGTCGGCTGGGAATATGCTCCCGGAATAAGCAACGGACGCTATGAAGACCAGCTTGGCGGCGGCGTTTGCCAGATATCGAGCACGGTTTACAACGCGGCTTTGCGCGCGGAGATGACTATTGTTCAAAGAAGACCTCACAGCTGGCCTTCGTCATACGTGCCGGAGGGGCTCGACGCGACTATAAGCACCGGCGGGCCTGATCTTGTGATAAGCAACCCGACCGACAGCCCCATTTATATGGTTGCGTGCGTGGACGACGAAGAATACAAGCTTACCGTACAGTTTTTCGGCGCGCCGCAGCCCCACGGTTTTACTATAGATTTTATAAGCGAGCTGGTTAGAACAGGAAAAGCGCCGGAACCGGTATATAATTATAATTCGGCAGCCACGCCCGATGGCGAGCCGATTGGCGAAGGCAAAACGGTTACATGGATAAAGCCGCGCGGAAGCCAGACATGGCGGATATATAAACAGTATAAAGACGCGGACGGAGTTGTAATAAAAACAGAGGTATATGGCAAAGATGTTACATACGGGGCTTACGGGGGCGTTTATTATATAAACGGTCCGGATCCGTCTTTGGCGCCGTCCGCACCGGTTACCGGCCAAGACTGAATACGGTAACGGTATACGTAAAATTTCGGAGGATAAACAATGGACGATAGGGCAGAGTTTGTGTTTAACGAACCCAATAATAAAGACGAAAAGAAACGCAAGATATTTCTGATTGCGGCCGCGGGCGTTCTTGTGGTTGCGATAGTTATTTCCGCCGTTTTAATTTTCGGGAACGCGCAGGCGAGCGATAACGCCGAAAGGATATTGGAATTCGGCACGTTGATAAACGGCGTGTCAATAGGCGGCATTGATATATCGGGTATGACGGCGCAAGAAGCGCGTGCCGCCACGGAACTTCTGCCCGATATTCTGATAGCTCAAACACGGCTGTCGTTTGATATCGACGGCGCGTTAATCGCGCTTGAGGCGCAAGACTTGGGCTTTGCGACAGATTACGAAGATATTTTTAATGATGTTGTAAAATTTGGCCGCACAGGCAGTTTTGAAGAGAGAGTTTTGGATATTAAGGCGGCCGGCGAGGGCGGCGGGGCGTTTGAAATAAGAATATGCGCGGACGAGGCCTCGGTGCAAGCCGCGCTTGTTGTTCAGTACGATAAATTCAACAACGATCCGCGCAACGCCACGTACATTTTTATGCCGAACGGTTACCTTGAAGACGGCACGCAGTTTGAGCCGGGCGCGTTTAGCGGCAAAGCGATTGAATATCCCGATACGCTTGTTCGTATTCCGGAAGAGCAAATGCCAAACCCGTTAAGATATCAGTACTGGAAAAAAACAAAATATATAAAAGACACCATACCGACCGACGCTAACATCTCACGCTTTTTGTATATCGAGGAGGAAAAAGGCTTAAACACCGATATGGACGATTTGGGAGCGCAGATAATTAAAGCCGTGGAAAATGCGGATTTCTCCACGGTGATAGTTGCGTCCACGCACGTGACTGAGCCTGTGGTAACGCTTGAGCAGGTAAAGGAGAGAACGCAGCTCGTTTCATCGTGGACGACGTGGTACGGGCATAGTTCTAATAAAAACAGGGCATCGAACGTTGGATTGCTGGCAAGCAAAATAAACGGCACGATTCTTGAGCCAAATGTGCGCTGGTCCATAAACAAGGATATTGGGCTGCGGACAGTGGCGGGCGGCTTTAAGCCCGCGGGCGCTTTAAGCGGCGGCAGAATGATTGAGGACGATGTTGGGGGCGGGGTCTGCCAGGTGTCAAGCACGCTTTTTAACGCCGCCATACGCTCGGATATAAGAACGCCCGAACATAACCGGCATACGATTCCATCCGTTTATCTGCCTATGGCGTTAGATGCCGCCATAAGCTCAAGCCCCGACCTTGCGCTTCTAAACGAGCATGATGTGCCTATGTACGTTGTATCGTATATGGACTTTAAAAATAAGAATATTACTTTTGAAATATACGGACCTACGGTAGTACACGAAACCTATGGCGATGTGATACTTGATTTTGACGGCAAGGAGACCGGCACGGGGCCGGAACCCGCAACGAAGCATTTTTACAACAGTACGGTGACGCCGGACGGCAAGCCGATTACTGAATATAAAAGCGTCGTATTTGTTAAGCCGCGGGCCGCCACCTACTGCAGGGCTTATATTATTTATCGTGATTTAACAGGTAAAGAGTTGGAGAAAAAGACGTTTTACGATGATTCATACAGGGCGTTTATAGGGCAGATATATTATAACCATCCCGAAGGCTGGGTGCCCGGAGACGATCCACCCTCCGAAGAGGGAGGAGAAGGCGGCGCCGGCTGATTATTATTAAGGGAACAAATTACGCTTCACAGCGGCATTTTTTGCGCGCTTAGTGTTGACGTATTTTTATTTTGGTGATAATATTAATAAAATATGTATTAAGTGATTGATACATACAAATACTATGGTCGAGAAAAGCCGATGACAGAATTTCTACCGCGTAGTGTTCGATAGAAACATTGGGCAGGAGTTAGGAAATATCATATCGTCTTTAGAAGCCATGTTTAAAAAAAAGGAGAAAAAATGTTTCAGGACAGGACACTAACGTGCGCAGATTGCGGAGAAAGCTTTGTGTTCTCTGCTTCAGAGCAGGAATTCTACCGTGACAAGGGCTATGATAACGACCCGAAAAGGTGTCTGTCGTGCCGCCAGCAAAGAAAGCAGCAAAAAAGGTCTAGCGACCGCCCTATGTATGACGCTGTTTGCGCTGAATGCGGTATGGACACGAAAGTGCCATTTCAGCCGACCGGCGAGCGGCCTGTTTTCTGCAGCGATTGTTTCAAGGCTAAGAAAGACCGGTATTAAACTTTAACAAACAAGCGCCGTATTCGGTTGAATATGGCGCTTTTTGCATACAAACGGCCGCGGATAATTAATCTTGGGCGTTTGACGTTTTGCATGTTCCGGTGGTAGAATACCAAAAACATTCATTATAAACGGAGGAGATTTCAATGAAAAATGGTTTATGCGCCGAGATTCTTGATATGCTTGAAAATGACGCCAAAATAAGCGTTGAAGACATGGCAGCCCTTGCGGGCGTTTCAAGCGAAAAGATAACAAAAGCCATATCGGTAATGGAAAAGGAAAAAGTAATTGTTAAATATACAGCGATAACAAACAGGGAAAAGCTTGGCACCGACGAAGCGGAAGCGCTCATAGAGGTTAAGGTTGTGCCTATAAGAGGTCTTGGATATGATGATCTCGCGGAACGCATATACAAATTTACCGAGGTTAAGTCGGTATACCTTATGTCGGGAACTTACGATCTTTCGGTTGTGGTAAAAGCGGACAATATGAAGCAGATATCCCAGTTCGTATTTGAAAAACTGGCGGTGCTTGAGGGCGTTTCAAGTACGGTAACGCACTTTATTATGCGTAAGTACAAAGAGCAGGGAGTTATACTGACGACGCGGGAGCAGGAGGACAGGCTGGTGATTACACTATGACAACACAGCGCTTTGTTTCGTCAACGGTACAAAAAGTCCCGCCGTCCGGAATACGCAAGTTTTTTGATATAGCAAGCGAAATGAAGGATTGCGTTTCGCTCGGGGTTGGGGAACCCGATTTTGATACGCCATGGAACATACGCGAAAGCGCGATATACGCGCTTGAATCCGGACGTACGCATTATTCATCAAACCACGGCGGCACCGAGCTTAGGAAAGCGATAAGCGAATACCTTGATTTTCGTTTCGGGCTGAGCTACGATATCAAACAGGTTATTGTAACGGTGGGGGCCAGCGAAGGTCTTGATCTTGCGTTTCGCGCCATTATGAACCCGGGCGATGATATAATTACCCCGTCGCCCTCGTATGTTGCGTATATGCCGGGAATCAGTTTCGCGGGCGGCAATCCCGTGCCTATGGCGCTGCGCGAAGAAGACCGTTTTATAATCACGCCCGAAATACTAAAAGCCGCGGTAACAAAAAAATCAAAGGCGATAATAATTGCTTTTCCGAATAATCCTACGGGCGCGATAATGACCAAAGAGGATTATGAGAAAATAGCGCCTATTATTATTGAAAACGATTTGCTGGTGATATCCGACGAAATATACGCGGAGCTTACATACGGCGCAAAACACTTTTCAATTGCCTCTCTGCCCGGTATGCAGGAGCGTACCGTCGTAATTAACGGTTTTTCCAAGGCATTCGCTATGACGGGTTTCAGGTTAGGATTTGCCGCCGGACCTAAGCCGCTTATAGACGCCATGGTAAAGATACATCAGTATTCCATGCTCTGCGCGCCGTCTATAAGCCAGGACGCGGGAGTAGAGGCGCTGCGATACGAATGCAGCCATAAATTTTGCCAGGTTAAAGCTATGGTGGCGGAGTACAACAGGCGCAGGAGGCTTATGCACGGCGCGTTTAATGATATGGGGTTAAGCTGCTTTGAGCCTCTTGGAGCATTTTATGTTTTTCCGAATATTAGCTCAACGGGATTGACCGCGGACGAATTCTGTACACGGCTGCTTTACGAAAAAAAGGTTGCCTGCGTGCCCGGAACGGCTTTTAGCGATAATATGAATAATTTCATACGCTGCTCTTACGCCACATCGCTCGAGAAGATTAAGGAAGCGATTGTAAGAATAAAAAGCTTTGTCGAAAGCCTTTAATCAACATATATTTTTCTGTTAAAAATCGCGCTTTTATTTGCCGTACCGTTTTCTAGCGCCGGTAAACGCGGTTTATATTTTTGTTAAAGCAATTTGGTAAGAATGCCGATATTTCTATATGAGAAGGAGTCTTTAGTATTGGCAAGGAGGCCGGAATATGAAGATTGACAATTACAGCATACAGCAAAACAGCTCTCACAGCCTGCAAAAAAGCAAGAGCGAAACAGAGCGTTTGGAAATGTGGCCGGCGGAGGCGCAATCCGACGAACCGTCATATGTTGTTGATATTCAAAACAGAACCTATGATTTTTCTGTCGAAAAGATAAGAACCAATAACGATATAAAGATTGACAGAGAAGCTGAAAAAGCTCCGCTTATCAAGCTTATAGAGTCTTTTGTGTATCAGCTTACAGGCAAGCGAATAAAGCTCAACTATGAAGCGGCAAAAATAAATGAAAACGCGGGGGCTTTGGGCATATCGTTTACGGGGCGCGGCGCGGGGCAGGACGGCGGCGGCGGCGGCTTTGGTGTGGTATACGAGTATCAGGAAATTGTAACCGAGCGGGAAAACGTCAAATTCAATTCCGGCGGCTATGTGACCACTGAGGACGGACGCACTATTGCCTTTAACCTGGAGTTTGAAATGGCGCGCTCGTTTTACATGCAGACGAATTTAAGCGTTCGATTGGGCGCCGCGGCAAAAACGGTAGACCCGCTTGTTGTTGTGTTTGGCGGCGGCGCGCCGTCTTTAACTTCAACCAAGCACGCGTTCGATCTTGACGCGGACGGCACTGACGAAAATATTTCTTTTGCAACGGGCAACAGCGGTTTTCTCGCGCTGGATAAAAATCTTGACGGAATCATAAACGACGGTACGGAGCTGTTCGGGCCGGCCAGCGGCAACGGATTTTTGGAGTTAAGACAATATGATACCGACAACAACGGCTGGATAGATGAGAATGATGAGATATTCGGACAGCTTATGCTTTTGACGATGACTCGGGACGGCGAGAGAACCTTGTTTAAATTGGGCGACGCCGGTATAGGCGCTATTTATCTTAATGATATCACTACACAGTTTTCACTTAAAGACGAGGAGAACGAATACGGCGAGTTAAAAAGCAGCTCCGTATTTTTACGGGAAAACGGTACGGCGGGAACTATTCATCATATAGATTTGTCAATATAAACGAAGGTTAAACGCCCCGCGCCAAGGGGCTTTTTTCTTTTGCGGCAGATTTGCTTTAGAGCAAAAAAGATATATAATGGTTGTAAAAAGCGGCGGGAGGGCATTTGGGTGGCAAAGGATAAAACCGCTTATGTCTGTGAAGAATGCGGTTATACAAATTCAAAATGGCTGGGGCAGTGCCCTTCGTGCAAAGAGTGGAATACGCTTTTTGAGACGGTGCCGACAAAGCCGATGGCGGAGGCCGCGCCCTTGGGGGATGCGCCCGTTTATTTAAAGGATGTATCCATGGAGTATACGGCGCGCTGGAAAACCGGTTTTGCCGAGCTGGACAGAGTGCTCGGCGACGGCGTTGTCGAAGGCTCGGTGGTTTTGGCCGGCGGCGAACCGGGTATAGGGAAATCGACGTTGTTTCTGCAGGTTGCCGACGCAATGGCAAGGTGCGGCAAACGCGCGCTTTATATAACGGGTGAAGAGTCCCTAAGACAAATCCGTCTTCGCGCCAATCGGCTTAAATGCGGGGGAGACGTGCTTTTGCTTTCACAGACCGAGGTGCAAAGCTGTATTGCCCGCATAAGGCAGACCGCGCCGGATTTTATTGTGATTGATTCTATTCAAACTATGTACTCGTCGCGGCTCGGACCCGCCGCGGGCAGTTTAAGCCAAATAAAAGAATGCGCGGCGCAGCTGACGCGTGAGGCGAAAACAAGCGGAGCCGCGGTTTTTATTATAGGCCACGTGACAAAGGAGGGCGCTATAGCGGGGCCCCGGGCGGTTGAGCACATGGTTGATACGGTTCTTTATTTTGAGGGAGAGAGGCAGGGTACGTTCAGAATACTGCGCGCCGTAAAAAACCGTTTTGGGTCTACAAATGAAATAGGCGTTTTTGATATGCGCGAAGACGGTATGCACGAGGTTGAGAATCCTTCCGGACTGCTGCTGGGCGAGCGCGCGAAAGAGGCGTCGGGCTCGTGCGTGTATCCCGCGATAGAGGGTACTCGTCCTGTGCTTTTGGAAATTCAGGCTCTTGTATCGCCAACCTCTTTCCAGATGCCGCGGCGTATGGCGGCGGGCATTGACTACAACCGAATGGCTCTTATGGTTGCGGTTCTGGAAAAACGCATGGGGTTAAAGCTTTATACACAGGATGTATATTTAAATGTGGCGGGAGGCATACGCTTAGCGCAGCCCGCCGCGGATCTCGCTATGGCGGCAAGCATAGCGTCAAGCTTTCGCGACGCCGCAATCAGCGATGTGGCGGCCATGGGGGAGGTTGGCTTAACGGGAGAGATTCGCGCCGTAGGGCAGGTGGAAAAACGGCTTGCCGAATGCGCCAAAATGGGGTTTAACAGAGCTGTAATACCAAAATCAAACCTTGCCGGACTGAAAGTTCCGCGGGGGCTTGAAGTTCACGGGGTGCGCCATGTTTTTGACGCCCTTGAGATTTTGATAAAATAGTAATCAATAAAAAGAAATCCGGCAGTACTTTAGTGTGTTTACAGTATACTTGCATCAATGTGAATATTTTGTTAAGCATTAACAAACAGACTGTTTGCATAATATT
>Ga0265293_10012317_pt1 | contig 11373 bp, 20 predicted proteins | sample Munlanlewell138R_FD_192505 | JGI IMG/M metagenome (GOLD analysis project Ga0265293, IMG submission 192505) | Leachate microbial communities from a municipal landfill in Southern Ontario, Canada - Leachate well 138R | ecosystem: Engineered > Solid waste > Landfill > Unclassified | place: Canada... | reverse complement strand
AGAGGATACTAATGACTCACTATCACGTAGTTACCCAAGGTACTGATCCTGAAGTTGCTATCTTCGATAAGGATAATAACATCGTCCCGGCGGGAACTGTTTTCCGCAAGGCTATTGATGTTATCCGTGAAAGGAACTTGGAACGGGAGACTAACCGCCCCGTACCGTTCCGGATGGAATCAGTAAATCTTGGTGGTAAGAGTTACGTCATCAAGGAAACGGAACTTATTGTCGGGAATAGGAATATTCCTCTCCCGATCTTTAAGGCTACCGGGTATCCTTCTGGTTCTGTCCAGATTGACGGAATCGCGGTGGAGTTTACCACCAATCCAGCAAGTTGCCGCAACCACATCATTCAAGATATCGCTGGTAAGTTCCGCGCTGTCAAAGAAATTGTTAAGCTGGCTAACAAGAACTGGAGAGTAGGTATTCTCCCGGCGGTATCTCTTACGCCAGAACAACTACAGGCTCTTCCGAAAGAGGCGCAAATCTTTGGTTGTTCCCCCGACCTAGATATCTATGGCGAGGCGGAGAAATGCCTCGCGGTGGTAGACGCCTCCACCAACCCTATTAGGAGTTTTGGTGGACATATGCATGCGTCGTTTGCTGGTGGTGGTTTGGAACTTCTAGGTGATGACTATGGTAAGAAGTCTATGGTAGATTGGTTTAGTGAGAATAGTACCAAGATTACGATTACCTTGGATCGTATCATTGGTATCACGTCCGTCGCTATGACTGGTGGTGAACTGGAAACTAGGCGACGTAGTATCTACGGTCAGGCTGGTAGAGTTCGTGTTCAGGACTATGGCGGGATTGAATATAGAACTCCTAGCAATTTCTGGCTTATGCACCCGGTAGTTGCTAACTACATGATGCTACTTATGCAGGTAGCACTTAATGTTTCGGTTCTTGAAGACCTACGGAATCAGATTTGGGAACTCGCTAAAATCACTGAAATCGTCGATGTGATTAATAACAGTCGCACCGACAGAGCGATGGAACTGGTAGAAGCTACGATGGAACTTATCATGCGAACGCCAGAACTAAGTCGCTCACTTAACGACTCAGCAATGAGAACTTACCGTATGGCTGGTAAGCGCGTGCCAACATACTATAACCAGCAAGATGAGATGATCGAAATCCCGCGTTACTTCTACGAGCGCGGTGGTGTTGCTAACATCGTTGATCCATTCGAGGCGATTAATAACTGGACACAGGTTAAAGACCCGGAATATGGTGAGCTTGGCAATACCTTTGATTTCCGTAAAGAATTTGAAAACTAGCGTCTAGTATAACTAACAGTCATCACTAATCTGAGGAGAGTATGGTAGCTCTCTCCTCAGATTAGTTATTATGGGAAAGGTAAAACATGATTTTAATAAGTCCACGTCGAGAGCAATATATTGCACACCGTTTGTCACAACTTGGTTTACAGTGTGAACCGATTTCTTTTTATAATCCTAGCCAGAAAAAGCTAGACCGGGCCACAGGTATCATCCTGCTCGGTGGTTCCGACGTAAATCCTAATATTTACTTTCAGGAACCTAACGGCGCACAGGGCTGGAATAACGACCGTGACAAGTTTGAACTACAGCTTTTAGAGTTTGCACAACACTACAAACTACCAGTGTTAGGTATCTGTCGCGGTAGTCAGATATTTAACGTATACTTTGGTGGTACACTTATTCAACATATGGAACATTCTGGCGGTAAACATCTGGTTGATGTTTATGGTACTGGTGGTAAGATATTTGGTGAGACACCGCTAATTACCAATACTTATCATCATCAGGCTGTTGACAAAGTAGGTCGTGGACTGGAAGTTATCGGTGTACACCAACGCGACGGTATTATTGAAGCTACCCACCATCCGAAACTTAGGTGGGCGGCTGTTCAATGGCATCCTGAAATGGAAACTTTTGACCACACACCTACTATGGATCGGTTGCTACAGTATGTCTTTGGTGACAGGGGATAAATAGTTATGTATAAAGTCTTTGTTTACGGAACTTTGCTTACTAATGAATCAAACTGGTCACGTTTCCTAGCGCCAGAAAAAGGACGGGAAGCAAAGCTTACCGGATTTGAACTTCATGACGCTGGTTTCTATCCTATGATGATTCCATCTAACGATGAGAAATCAGTAGTTTGGGGCGAGGTTTTTGAAATCGACGAAGGTACTCTTATCAGTCTCGACATACTTGAGGGCTATAGTGCTAAGTATCCTGACCGAAGTTTTTTCCGTCGGATTACTGTTACCCTTGATGATGGTACGATTGCCTATACTTACATCTGTCAAGATGGTGAGAACCTACCACTAATCGGTAGCGGTGATTGGCGACTGTACTCACGACGACCTTAGTAGCTATCCAGCCAGCCCCAGTAGTTACCTGTGGAGGGGGAAAACCTTTCCACAGGTTCTTACTTCTAATGGTAGTAAGTTCCTGCGGACTACTTAGGCGGTTTCGATAGGGTAACAGCAAAACCAATAATATTAGGGTAACATAGTAACTACTATATCAAAAGGAGATATACCAATGGTTATTCAGGAGGTTAGCATGTTTACTGTCTATGTGTGGAGAGAATCTTTTCCCGAAGCTACCTGGGCCAAAGAAATTTGGTGGGCCGAGGTTGGTTGGTCAGTCGTAGTAGATCAAGTATACTCAGAAAGTTTTAAAGAATTTCTTAAGTACGAGTATATGTATGAAGATACCATGTACGCATGGCGTTACTACTAAGGAGTAAATATTGTGCCTAAATATGTATACCAAGGAAGTGCTTATTGGGATACGGAAACTACTGGAAACAGCTACGAAGCTATGAGTGTTCTGGCACTACTCACTAAAACAGTAATTTCGTCACTTGAGTCTAAATATGGTGTAACAGTAGTTGCAGGTTTTAGCGGGGGATACGTTTTCTTTACAGATGTTACTACTAAGGAGCGTATCATCGTTTGTACGCCTGAAAACTTTACCGAAGCAATTCATGACTGTGTACGTAACATCCTGACTTATGATACCTACCAGGAGTTTTTGGATAATACTAAGAAGTGGAGAAGTGCTGATGTATCCAGTAACATTCAAGACTGAAAGTAAACCTACAGTCATGGTTGTTCTTAGCGGGGATGTTGTTATTGAGGCTTGGAAACTAGTTAAACTTTTGACACAAATGCTAGGAGAGTTTGGTTATACCTATACAGATATTCGTACTGGTACTGTACTTAGTGCGCTTGGGGTATGTGAGATTGAAAAGATAATTAATGGCTACTGTAAATGTTTACCAAATGACTCAACGTATAGATTTCGTCAGTTTATAAACGATCATTGGATAGAACCAAAGGAGAATAACTGAATGTACCAACTAATTATGGGCGCTAAGGTAGAGACCTATCCTAAAGATTCTGTGATTGTGCAAGTAAAATTTATGCATGGTGACGCTGATCATACTACAACACATGACTACATCTTTGGTATTCTTAAAGAAGATTGGGTTCTTACTCAGGTTACTGGTTTTAATGATGCTGACAACATCAAAGAAATTGAACCAATTACCCTTAATGAGTTTCTTAACGCACTAGATGAATATTGTGAACAGGCTTGGGACAACCAACGAGATTTTGTTATGACTAATTCCGTTCTTTCTCGTCTTTGGTTTGGTGACGATTGGGGTGGTATATTTTGGCCCGAAGATATTACTATATCTGAATGGGATCAACGACCCGCCGCATATGAATCGCGCAAAGTTTTTTACAACGACTTTGATGGTATTCTTTTTCATGTAACAACGGAAAGGATTGAAACCGATGTTTGACAATGTAAGTATTACTAAAGAGTATGTACCACAGCTTGTTGTTATGTTGCCTAGCGGGGCAACTACATCGATCCATTTTCTTATAGATGTAATGGAGGGATTACAGGCGGATGATGGTCGTTTGCCATACGTCCAATCTACCATCGCTAAAGACCTAGAGAAACTTGAGGTAGTTCGTATCAGTAGAGAATATGATGGGGTGTGTCTTTGTACCGAGGCAAAAAATAGTTATGCATTCTACCAGTATCTAATGGATAAATGGAGGGAACTAGACTATGATGACTAACCTATCCGGTGTAGAAATCAGTGAAAAGATACTACCAATAACAGTGGTTACTTTTCCGGGCGGTTTTAGCACGCCTATTTGGTTTGTTATAAAAGCCTTGGAAAACCTTATGGATAACGAAGTTGCTTTCATTACAAGTGAATTAGCTGTGGAGTTGGAAAAACTTAAGGTGTGTTTTATTGAGAAACGTTGTTTTGACCAAATTTATACCTGTTCCAGTGACGAGGGTGTTCACGATCTTTGGGTGTATTTAACAGGTACTTGGAAAGAACTCTACAATGGAAACTGAGATTCGGATTATAGTATTCACAGGAGACACATTAGAAACCATAAAAAAGGAACTATTTAAACGACTAGAAACTGAGGAAATAGTAGAACTACTTTTTATGTGTTACCCACCTTGGGCTGGTAGTTTGGTTGAACAGGCGGCGGAACTAGCTGGCCCTAGATTCGAGGTTGGTCATCCTAACAATACTGAGTATAAAGAACTAATGCGTGATAGAAAGAAAGGATTAGATAAGTACTATGGAACGATTTGATTTTGACATAGAGATACTCTCTATTATCATAAGTAAATATATTATAGCACTGTGTTTACTGTCTATCACAGTAGGTATGTCTTATACGTTTCCATTGCTCGACATTACTTGTTGGTTCCAAGATAACAAATTGCATTCCTTTAGGTTTGCTTTTTTGTTTATCTTTTGTCTACATTGGTCTGACCAAGCCACGTTTACTATTGGTCATCCGTACTAATTACTTACCGCGAGAGCTTAATTCTGGCTGTCTAGGTACTATTGATTTTTATATCCACACAGAAGGTTTTATGGACAGTGTTGCTTGGTAAACCTCTAAGGCCCGCCTAAAAACGGGCCTTTTTATTTGTCTCCTCTCCAGACAAGCTTACGGCCTCTTTGGTAGCTATCCACAGCCCCTCGGTAATTACTAAAAAAGGGATAAGTATCGAGCCGCAGTTGTTAGCGGTTTAATACTTATCCCTTAATCCGGGGAAACGTTAGGGTAACGGGCTAAAGTTACTTGTTAAGAATTTGGAAACTCTTTGAATTGTCACGATAAAGTGCGACTGACTTTAATCCCATTTCCCAAGCATAGATATACGCATCCATTACATCCTCTACTGTACTATCCTCTGGCATGTTAATAGTCTTAGAGATTGCATTATCTACGTATTTCTGGAAGGCAGCTTGAACCCGAATATGATCTCTCCAAGAGATTTCCCCCGCCGTTTTAAAAACTTCTCTTGCGTTATCATCGAGTCCGTCTGGTAGGACTCCGGTTTCTTTGATGTGACCCTTGATTTTCTCTTTGTCTTCGGCATCTAAAGTCTCCAAATATTCCTCTAAATGTGGATTGAATTCTATAATTTTACTGGTAGGAATATTCCCTACGCCTTCTGTGATATAGCGGGTATATGCTAAGGCAAAGAAAGGTTCAATCCCCCCGTTAACATCGGCTAATAGAGCAATCGACCCCGTAGGGGCTAGCGAAGTTACAGCAACATTTCTCATCTCAGGGAGTTCATCATATAGATGCGGGATAATATTCTCTACCTTTTCTCTATCCCACGCGGCGAAAGTTCCTCTTTCCTCTGCTAAATATTGAGAGGTTCCCCAAGCTACTGACTGGATAGTACTCATTACAGCCCTAGCTAGTCTTATAGAGTCCTCAGAATCATAAGGCACATTGACTTTAACTAACATATCAGCCCAACCCATCACACCTAAACCTAGGCGGCGGGTACGTCGAGCCGTTTCATTAATAATTTCAATAGGTGTATTATTTAATGTATGGACATTATCAAGAAAACGAGTAGCAATCGTTGTCACATAAGACAACTTCTTTTCTGAAACTAGCCCATCTTCTACCATTTCTGATAGATTAATAGAACCAAGACAACATGGTTCGTTAGGTAACAGCGTTACTTCTGAACATGGGTTAGTAGCTTCTAGCTTGCCAAGATAGGGAACCATATTATCTTCTTCCATACGATCTAGGAAGATGACACCGGGATCACCTGAACGCCACGCTGATTCAGCAATAAGCCGTAGCAAATCTCTAGCACTAACTGTCTTAACTACACTGCCATCTACCCTACTTGTAAGTGACCATTCTGTATCGTTCTTTACAGCTTCCATAAAAGCATCTGAAATCCCGACCGAAATATTGAAATGAGTTAACTGATTATCGGTCAAGATACGCTGAACAATATCTGTACCAAGTCCTTCACAAGTTGTACCATCTAGCGCGGAGTCAATTTCCTTAACGATTCTACGATTCTTGGGGCTAGGGTAGGACTTGTAGTTGATAAATCGTTTAATGTCTGGATGATCACAGTTATGGACAAAAATTCCGTTGGCAACAAAATTGTGGAATTCTGGCATAGAAATATCAAATACTTCTTGTTCTCCAATAGGCGTTACAGAGATTACCTTGTGGTTAGAAATGGGCGGCCCAAATCTTTTCTCTCGTATCTCGGCGGCCCTCTCTTCCCCGTAATACTCCTCCCATGTTTTTCCCCTTCGATTATCAGCGATTTTATCCCTGTATTTATCTAGATTTTCAGAGTGTCTTTTGCCGTGTTCCTCCCACGTCAACAACTCTAAATTGTCTGGGTGATTGTTTAGAGGATTAAAGTCTACGTGGTGAATTGACAAATCTTCACTTGTTCTGTTTACCCCGTCTTGTTGTTTTGGGTGGTTTCCGTATTTAAATTCTGAAACAGCCCAATGCTCGTAGATTTTATTACGATTACCAGTAATTCCTAGCTTTATATAGCCCTTACTTGTCAACTTTTTATCGAATACACTAACAGAGTCTCCAAGTCGCAGCTTACCTGCCTCTTTGTACTTACCGTTCTTTAGCAGAATTCTGTGATCTGGGGTGCAATCTAGATACGTATCGTCATCAAACCTGACTCGCACTACATCCCTAACCCCATTTGAAAATACTTTTTCTGCCTGTCGTACAAATACAGTAGACCCGTCAGTACAATATAAGTATGGAAATTTGCCAACTAGGTCTTTTATTCTTACTCTTCCTTCTGTAAGGGTACTAATTTCAGTATCCCCGGAAAGACAATTAAGGATTCCCATCTGCGCACCTCTTCGACTAGCTTGGGAAATGACTTCCCCTGTGTGGTCAAAGAGTTCCATGAAAGATACCGGGCCACTAGCTCTTCCGCCCGTAGACTTAACAGGTGCGCCTCTCTCACGAAGGGCAGAGAAGTTATACCCAACACCACCGCCATGTGCGAACACTTCGGCAGAGGTTCCAAGCGCGTCGTAGATACCATGTCTGGAATCTTCAACGGAGATAACGAAACAATTGTACAAATTTTTAATGCTTGTGCCTGCATTAGCTAAAATCCTTCCTCCGGGAATGAACAACCTATTAATAATAATCTGATAAAATAACTTAGCCCAATCTAGAACTTCATCTTCTGTAGCACCATGTTCCCGTTCAGCCTGTGCTACATAATATGCTACCCTCCAAACCCCTTGTTCCCAAGTTTCTTTCTCACCATTAGGTAAGGTTCTAGCATATTTCATTTCCCAAATTTTTTGTGCCTTCTCACTTAGCATTTGCTACTCCACAATAAATAAATAATTTTTCAGTTTCTTTTTTACTGCCCGTACTCTTAAAAGTACTGACCTGCCTTTCCCATACCGACACAAAATCCTCCGGTGCTGTATATTCTGAAATCAAAACAGTGTTATTTTGACTCCACTCTCTCATTTTTTGCCAGAACGCATCATGATCTATACTATTCTCATAACCCGTTGTACCATTATATGGTGGGTCACAATAGATAATACAATTTTCAGGCTCTATGTTCTCGTAGTTAACTGCTCTGAGATAAGCGCCCTGTAATTTTGCATGTTGTTTCTGTGCCGCACGATAGGCTTCGTTGGCGTAATCTCTACCAGTGTTTGACCTAGCAAAGCCGCCCCAAGGTTTTCCGCCCCACGAACAACCGTATTTAACGTGCGCTACGAATGCTGGGTGGTATTCCTCTGGATTTGCCTTAACTCTATAATATGTTTCCTCATCTAAGTGTGGATCAGGTAGCCAGCCGTCTCTAACACTAGCTAAATAAGCAATAATATAAGGGTCAATATCAAATCCAAATCTAGGATTATCAACTTTCTCAAATACATGACCAGCACCAACGAATGGTTCTACATAGTACTGTCCCGGTAATCTACGCTGGTTGATTTCTTGTACAATATATTTAGATAGCTTTGCTTTACCACCAAGATATTTCACCATTGCTCTCCTTTGATAAAAAAGAGACTAAATTTATTTTAGTCTCTAATTAAGTGGAGGCGGTGGGAGTTGAACCCACGTCCTCAATTACTCAGGCCGGATGTATCCCTATGGATACGGTGTTTTCACACCACCCGCCGAATGCGGGAAAAGACCTTTATAACCAAGTCTCGCCCGTCGCCCCCATACTACTAGCCAAATAAGGCTAGTAGAATAATGCATTATTCTTTTACTGGTAGGGCCGCGATCTTATTTACAAACTCTACTGTTTCTTCGATTGTATCGAAAACTTCTACATTAGTAGTTAGTGGGGTATCATAGCATAGTTCATAGTTATCATCTAGAATTGCTACCTCACGAAACCCCATTGCGCCGTAAAATGGAATACCACCATGAATAATACTAGCAATATAACCATTAGGGAATACGATCTGTGTTACTTCAGCATGTGTAATTTCGTTAGTAAAGTTCTTTACACTTACATACTCTACAATTTCTTCTAGTGGAACCAATGCCTCATTCATTACCAAACCCTCCATTTTCATCCTCGCGCTTTAGGATATTTTCCATCCAAGCAACAGCTACAGCCGCTACTTGCACAAGTTCAGTAAATAGTTCTTCATCGTCGTACTCTAAGATACTATTAGCAACTTCACCAACTTCTTCCATTAAAACTACCGCCCAAGTACGATCATCTAGGTCGCGATTAGCGCCCCACTTTTCATCTTGGGATTTCCGTTCCTCACCAACTACACTAAAAATACCGGGCCTGTAATCAATCATTACCATCCCTCACAATCCATAGCTAACCTATAATATCCGGCAATTACCAAGCATTCTTGCCCGTCAATTTGGCAACGCCTTACCGTTCCAAGTCTCTACCTCTACACAAAAGTTCTCTAAATCCGTGTCCCATGCTCAGTTTCCATGTGACGCTGGAACCAGCTTTCACCTTGCGGTGAGTTCTTATATTCCTTATCACAAAGCGGGCAACGGATAACTTCATCAGTTACTTCGAAAGCATCCTCTACTTCGCTAGTTTCCATCTGCGCCATTTGCACAGCATCACCAATCTGATCGTTCTCAAAAACTGAATACGTCTTGTTACCAGTATTAGCCACTTCTACATAGTTCTTGCCTACACTAATCACCTTTACGCCCTCCCGCGATAGGGTAACGGCATCACCCTCTAAACTGGCTAGGCTTTCCTTTAGATCGATCCGCGCTGTCTTATTAGGTAAAACATCTACCCGTACTTTACTTGTTAGCTTCATAGTTTAATATCTCCTGGTTTAATTGTAACACTACTTGCAATTGTAAGAGCGTCATGGTTTGTTTGGTTAATACCACCACTCTCACCACGATCAGTGTCGATAATTTCTGTAACTTCCTCAATAACAATGTGAGGAATTGATGTTGGAACCATTTGGGCAATCTTATCGCCACGCTTAATTTCGTATGGCTCAGTTCCCATATTCTTAATTAGAACTAAGATTTCACCACGATAGCCAGCATCTACGACACCAGCACCAGTATGTAGCCCGAACTTAGCGTCAAGACCACTGCGGGGCCAAATGAGCAGAGCAAGTTCAGAACTCTTTAGTTCGGTAACAACTTCTTCTACATCACCAAAGATGCCTTCCTCTTCATCATCACCAAGAGGAAATGCATACGAGTAGTACAACATATCAATATTTGCTAGTTGGATTCCTGTATTAACAACACGCTGACTTCCAGCCTCAATTGTGACATCTTCACTAGCGTATAGATCATAGCCAGCATCAGTGTCGTGTTTCTTAGTAGGTAAGATAGCATGATCCACCAATTTCTTAAACTTTACGATGTACATTATTTTTTCTCCTTAGCCGCGCATCGCGGACAATACCAAAATCCATCACGTATTTTCCAGCCGTTCTTCATTAAAAAATTTCGTTCAAAAGTAATTTGACTCTGAGAATAACCTTCTTCAAAACGATTACACTCACGGCAATGTACTCTAAATGATTGGTTTACCACGCCCTTAGCCATTTTTTTATATCCTTTTCAGATACTAACAGAAAGAACTCACCCTTTTTCAAATAAGCAAATGGTTCTGTGATTGTCATAAGATCGTACCAAAGACCGGGATCGCCCCGCTCAAAAAAATATTCTGATAGTGGTTGGATGATGTACATCTTCTCAAATTCTCGTTGTATTGAAACAATGTGCCCAACGAAAAAGCGTCCCTTTTTATCTTTCCAAAAAACCAAATCACCAACACCAAATTCGTATTCCATCGCCTTTCCTTTCACTATAGCCATATTATACCATATTTAATTACTAGAGTCAAGGGTAGCTTCTTCCCCGCCAATGAACTTCTTAATAGTTTTGGTTGGGGACTGTTCATACTTTTCCAATTCAGTAATAATCCAAGGGCCGTTATCACTAATAACCATAAATTCAGGATAGTTTTCCATAGGTGCTAAGGTAACTTTAGCATTACCACCACTGATTAATTGTTCCCCGTCGCCTACAAAGGCTAGAGCCAGCGCGTAGGTAGCGCCTAAAATAATTCCCTTCTCGTACAGCCGTTCAAAAATTTCGTATAGGTTATCCATTATTTACTCCTTTCCATGTATAAAAACATTCTTCTGAACAAAAGCTAGGCTGTAATTCGTCATCCCCGCCAACATATAAATATGTATCTGGGTATAAATGAGCTAGATCGGGCGTACCGTCCGGGCGATCTCGTACATAACATACCCAGTTTTTATCAGGAAATTCCGAGAAAACTTTATATGAAATTACCTTATCGCAACCCTTACATGTTTGACTAAGCATGTAATGCCTTCTTCTTCTCTGCCAACCACGCTCGTTTGCATTTCTCAGAGCAAAACACATACGTATACCAAGCATACCCAACATACTTAACGGGCTTAGTAACCTTTTTATCACACCTAAAACATCTAGTCATCGTTGTTCTCCCTCTTCCTAGTTTCGTAGCGTGTCTC
>Ga0265293_10012316_pt1 | contig 11373 bp, 13 predicted proteins | sample Munlanlewell138R_FD_192505 | JGI IMG/M metagenome (GOLD analysis project Ga0265293, IMG submission 192505) | Leachate microbial communities from a municipal landfill in Southern Ontario, Canada - Leachate well 138R | ecosystem: Engineered > Solid waste > Landfill > Unclassified | place: Canada... | reverse complement strand
CAAATTTAGAACAAACAATTAATGCTGAACAAACATTTAATTTTACAACTTACTTAGCATCATTGGTCAAATCGGATAACTATTATGATGACAATGATATTACAATAACAATTCAAAGTAATGAATATACAGCAAACAAATCAATTCCAGGAACCTATAATGTTGTTTTAAGAGTTAAAGACCCATCGCTGAATTATACTGATTATACTTTAGAGATTACGGTAATCGATGAAACTCCACCTGAATTCACACAAGGTTTAACCACATTATCAAAATCAATTAATGAAGAAATTAACACCGCACAAATTATAGCTACACAAAGAGCTATTGATGCAGTAGATGGCGATGTTTCAGATTCAATTACAATCGTGTCAAACACTTATCAAGGCAATGAAACAACACCAGGAACTTACGAAATCGTTATTAAAGCAGTAGATACTGCAGGTAACGAAGCTACAAAAACCATTACAGTTGAAGTATTCTCAGCGCCACCAGGATGGTACATTGCGGATGATGGTCCAATCATAATCCCTGCTGGATCAACATTAACATTTGAACAAATTAGAGCGGTATTAATTCTAATGGGTTGGATTGAGGAAGAAGACGATCTAGAATTAGTTTCAAGCAATTATTTCGGTAACGAGGGGACACCGGGAACTTATACATTATCATTATCCGTGAATGGAAATAATGTAACTTACAATCTACTTGTTTTAAATCAGGATGACGACTTCTTCCCTGATATACCAGACGTCCCACAACAAAGTTCGTTTAATCCGGTATGGATATTAGCTATTGTTGGTGCTATAACTGCAACCGGTCTAATCTACTACTTTTACAAAAAGAAATAAAAAATTCTAATAGGGGATGGCCACATCCCCATTTAGCATGTGAGGTCAACATGAAAAAAACAATTTTATTATTTACAATATTATTAGCTAGTTTAACGGTCTTAATCAGACCTGTTTATGCTGTGGGTGATATTAATGGTCCGGATGTTATTTATAAAGATTCCAATGAAATTGTTAACGCCAATGACATCACATCATTATATACTTCATCATCTGCAGGTATTCTAATACATGAAGATAATTTTACGGGTAACGGACACATACCAGGTAATCATAAAATCATACTAAAGGCTACTGATGGATTAACTGAAAAGTTTAAAGAAATTACAATAACAGTTACTCAAAATAAAATACCAGATGTAACAATTGATAATCAAACTTATAACCTGTTTAGTTTAGTGGGTGTAGCATCAAACAACTATACATTTGTTACTACTGCAGATAAACTTATCACTGTTGAATCTATACGTGATACATTAGTAAGTCTTAACTTGTTAACTATTTATGGTGCATCTTCAAAAAATATAATCCTAGATACTTACACAGAAAATAGCGAGGTACCTGGTAATTATATTTTAAATTTTAAAATCATAGATACTACAGGTGCAATTAGAACCTTTAACACAAATATCATTGTCAAAACTTCAACAGAGGATTGGGAACAATTAGATCCAGGTACAGGCACTATTAATTTAGATTTTAGTTTTATCGGTACAGCGTTTAGTATTATTGTGTCTATAGCAATTGTTATTGGTATTGTAATTGTATTTAGATTTATGTATAAGAATTTTATTAAGAATTCTAGAAAGTGAGGTTAACAAATGACTAAAAAAATATTTATATTTATAACAGCTGTACTATCATTGGTATTATTTGTTAATCCAAATCATACATATGCTCAATTTGTAAACAACGATACGGATATCGAATCTGAATTTATTGTATATCAACCGAATTTTGAAGGTTTAGAAGGTGTAGCACCTGCTTATAATCTTTTCGATTTTGGATGGTCATATGAAGTCGGAGAAGATATACACGACTCTAATATCTATGTTAGAAGCCCTAAAGTCCTTATAAATACAGACTTTATACAAAATATCCAAATACCTAACTATGTAGTACATTTGGATCAACACAATGAGTATCATGTAGAAACTAATGCATTTACAAATGCTTATGTTTACGTATTTAATAATGCGTCAGATACTTATCCTACAATTCAAAAAACACTACAAAATTATGGTCCGGGTGGTCAATCTTCATATCGACTTAATTCACCAATTGAACTATCTGGAAACAAATGGATTCAAATTGTTTATACGATAAGCTTGTATAGTGTGCCAGGTCAACAATTATCAAATAACACGCATCCTATTATCAAGTCTTATTTTGATGCAACTACAGGCGGATGGGTTGTTATTACACCTAATACATTTCATAATCGTATGCGCAGATACACAGCATCTGTTCGATTATCATTTAGACATGATTATATTAACTTATCACAATTCTTAGCTAGTAAAAATCACTACTCAAAAGTAACCATACGTGAGTTAGTTGAGTTTACACCGCCTGACCCTGAAGACCCAATCAATCCTGGTGAGTTCGATTCAATTAATGATTTACCAGCAACAACAGGTTCTATTTTTACAACTACAGGTAACATGGGTAGAGTATATTTTAATGTTAATGGCTATAATTTAACGTCTAAAATTGAGTATCAAGCAAATGATTATTACATAAATATGACTATGGAATCAGGCACAGATATGAGTATATTTAGCAATGCTAATAAGTCCTTTTATTACATGTATGAGGGGGAAAGGTTTATACTCATTAATCATGGAGCAGAGTCTATTTTTGAAAGTACAAATTTAGCTGAACAACAATGGGTTGGTTATAGTATATGGAACTTAAACACAAATGAACTTAATACATTTGATAAACTTAATGTTTATCTATATTCACGCTTGGAAGATTCAAACAATGTGTATGGATACTTTTATATTGACGACTTTGTTATTGAACGCTTATTATCAGTTTCTTTATCGATGCGCTATAGATATAACTACATCATAGGTCAATCGGATTGGAAGATACACAATAAAATACTAGAAGCCGATGTTTACGAAACGTTTGACCCTACAGCTTGGCAAATTGATGTCTTAGTTGGTGCAGCAGTTGCAACCGGTGTTTTAGCACTGATACCAGGTGTACAAATACCAGCATTAATAATTGGTTCTGCTGTGATGGCTGGAGTCGGTTCTACTATTCAAAGTAATCCGATTTCATTTGGATCCATAAACCAAATTCAAAAAGTAACACCAACCGGAAATTTATTGACCGAAATTAATAATGCATACATTTCTACCAATCCAGGATTTAACCCTAACACCACGAGCATGAATATGTACAAACTATACATTGGCCAATTTAACGACTTATGGTCAGTTGGTATTGATATTGATACTGATTACTCATTATATCAATCGCAACAGGGTATTAACATTATCCAAATGTCATTTGTGAAAGATAGACAGCTTTACGTTGTTGAGGGTGAAAACATTGACTTGAATTTTAAACCAGGTCCAGGCACAGATGGTGAGACTCCAGGATTCTCTTTTCCTAATCTAAACTTGAGTTTTTTAATCTCAATCATTGGTGGCTTAATTATAGCTGTGATTATATTAGTTGGCGGTATTCAATCTGGAGTCCTTTATAACAGATACAAAGGTTTTAGATTTTCAAAATTCTTAGGTATCCTTTTTGGTGCACTTCTATCCGGGGCATTTGTTGGTTTGCTACTTTATATCGGAGTTAATTTGGTTATAAGCGGAGGTATCTAATATGGTTACTCCTGCAGATGTTGGCGGATGGATTGCTCAAAACATTTGGATTGTTGGGTTCATTTTATGGATCTTGATTTTGTTTGGTGTTGGTGGAACTATCTTAAGTTTTCTTAGGTGGTTAAATAAAGGGACAAAGGAATTATTTAATCCGGTGTTTTTGATAATCCTGATTATACTTATTGTCTTAAGCTTAATCGTTTGGAATAAAGTAACAAGCATGTTTTAGGAGGTTATGAGGCGTGATTAGAGAAGATGACAATTTAATAGTTGATGGTATATCAGCCTCAACTTCTGATAACATATCAAAAAAAGCACAATTTGAACAAGAAATTAAAATTATAGAAAGTTCTAAATGGTTGCAGGACAAATATACAAAAGCACTTATGAATATCACTGATTCTTACAATAAAAAAGTGCTTGAACCTATTGGCGGTAGTATAGACAAAATTTATCGCATATTAGAAAAATCAACAATAGCTGCAGCATCTATTTACGATTTGGTGCTTAAGAATTTAACAATACTAGGACAAAAGATGCTCGAGGGATATACAAAAGTTGCTAAACAATTTGAAATTGTAGCTAGATTTATTACAATACCAGGTTCTTATATTTACTATTGGTTTATAAAAAAATGGAGCATGCGTGCACGCACACCAATCTTAGCTGAGGGAGTTCATTTACTTATAGCAACAATGGGTGGTGGTAAGTCATCAATCATGTTTGATGTAATTGAAGAATTAAGAAAAACAACAGGTTTTGGATCAAGTGTCAATACAGCTATAGAAAATAAAAAATATAATCCGGTAACAAACAGTTACTTTAGATACCATGACCACTTTGATATGTGGGATAAGTTTGGTCTTGAAGAACAAAAAAACAAGCATGATGAGGTAAGGTATGTTGCAACTTTAAGAGAACAATTTGACCCAAACTTTTTAGCAGCACTAGTGTTTGACGAGTTCATTAGTTCTTTAAATAGACGTAACAATAAGACAACAGATTACAACAAAGTTTTCCTAGCAATATTTAACCTGGTACTTCATAAAAGACACGTGGCAAAAGACGATCTATTTAATGGTATCAAGCGTATCTACTTCTTACAACAAATTGATGCCCTGGATGGACTATTAGATGCATCTATTGATTATAAACACCATATCGAAGTTGACCTAGACTGTACGTATGGCCAATGGTTATTAACAGGTATGCTTACTAAGAATATACTGGGTTGGCATGTGTGGTCTTATAAAAAGAATAAAAAACGTAACATGAAAAAGAAATCAAATGATTGGGTTTTATGGAAACATTATTATAGGCCTAGAACATTTGAAACTGAAGATTTTGAGTCAATAAATATGGGTGATTTTTATAATAATCTACCTCAACAAAAAACAAAATATAATGTAAAAGTAGAAAGGGAGGGAGCAAGATGGACATAAATTTTTGGGTTAATTCATTATTAGTAACATTAATGTTATTTGCAATTGTAATGTTATTTGCAATCATGTGGTGGGTTATAGTTTTCGTATTATACGCACCATCATTTAGATTACGCAAGCTTAGAAAACTTATACGAGAGGATAACATGGAATTCAATGAAATACTTGCAGAGAAATCAAGGTTACATATTGAAAAAGCAAACACTCAGTTACAGTATGACAAACTTGTTATTAAAAAGGCGGAAGTTGATCAACAAATAAAGGAAAATGAAAAGTTATTAGAAAAGACAAAACTACAACTTAGAGCCGAGACAGATTCATTGAACATGCTTAATGAGTTTCTAAATACTCCTGCAGGTAAAAAATGGCTTGCAGTTTATTCAAGTAAATTAATTGCTGAAGAAACTTTAGAGCAAGAGTCTAATAAATAGCTGTCATACACACACTCATATATATACTTATATAAATATATATATACATATATATTATATATAGATATGATTTTATCCACATATTTTATGGGAAAAATAATCACTCGGAGCCTTTATAATAGTAGTAAAAAACAATATAAAGGAGACATGATCATGATTAAACATATGAACATAAAAGAGGGGTTATATAAATACCATCAAAGGACTACTGCTTTAAAAGCAAAAGGAACTATTAAGTTTGAGCAAGGACATATTGTAAGCTTAAGTAAATGTTTGGATGCACTAGGTATAGTTTCAACTTCTGATATCACGCTTGAAGTTGGATATAAAATTATAAATTGGTATAAGAAGCATACTAATAACAGTAATAATAGTATCAATAAGAGACTAGCTCATTTAAAGCGTGTATTAAAATACTTTAAAATTGATACTACATTTTATGACATCGAGTATTTAAAAAAAGACACAAATCCTTATCAAAGATTTCAGTCTAATGAATTAAAAATTATTTTTAAAGCTATTGACTTATATGTTGAATCGCCAAATGCAACTAAAAACTCTAAACTATACCAACTTATGATCTATATGCTTTTAGATACTGGATTAAGAATATCAGAGTTGCTAGAAATCAAAATAAGTAATATCGATTTAGTGAACCAGGTAATTTTTCTAGAGCATACAAAAAATGGTAAGAAAGAACCTATACCATTTTCTAGCTTCAGCCATAATTTAATTAAAGAAATTATAGATCTAAATTATCATGACGTATGGTTATTCTATAACGTGTTAAAAGACCGTAAAATTAATTATCAAAATGATGTAAGAAATTTCATGAGAAGATTCCAGAATAAAACAAATCTAAATATACATCCTCATAGATTTCGAAAATCATATGGAACTATGATTTATCAAAAAACCCAGGATATTAGATTAGTTCAGAGACTACTAAGACATAGTAGAACCTCAACAACCGAGTTATATATCCAAGAAGGTATCGAAGAAACACACAGAAGATATCATGATGCAGCATCGGTATTCAACACTATTAAATAAAGGAGTAAATTGGAAATGAATATAAGAAAAATATTGTTAGATGTACATATGTATTTAATGATTGCATTATCATTAACTTGCATAATAGGAGGAATAATCACAAATGAGTGGTTATTTTATCTGATATCTTTTCTTACTTTTGAATTTGCTATTGTATTTGCTGCTACAAGTAATTATATTGATGGCGAAATTGATAAAGTCAAAAAACGAGTTAATGAACTCGATCATATAATAACTTCTAAGGATAATACTATTCTATAAGTGTAATCTTCTAATCACGTGAATTCTTATATAGGTAATACACAATAAGAGCTAATAATGAAAGTACCACTACCATAAATGCAGCTGTAGCAAAGTTAGCTATTACATCACTTATAAAACCTAAAAAAGAATCCATAATTTGATTCCCTGTTTTAATCGAAGCAATTTGGTTGGCCAATCCATCTAGGCCTAATGAAATAGCAGCTATAACAATTGCAGTTACTATTACAGCCCCTACTGATGATAGTACAATCTTAAAGTTAAAATTATTCTTCATCATCCTCACCCCTTATTAATTTTTTCAAATCTTCAGCAATACTTTCTTTGGCATCTTTAATAATGATTAGCTCATCTACAGTTACACCAAGAGCATCTGCTATACTTTTAGCTGAATCAACTTGTGGCATAACGATACCACGTTCATAACGTGAAATCGTTTGTTGATGTATGCCGGTTTTTTCAGCCAAATCAACTTGTGTAAGTTTTTTTGATTCTCTTACACTCTTTAAATTAAACTTAACTGCTTTAGTCATGAGATTTACCTTCTTTCTCAAATTAGTTGACTTGTAATTATATATGTTGTATTATATATTTACAACTAAGTATAAATGTTGTATAGCTAAGTAAAATTTTATGCACCATGATCGATGCATAAAGTTGTCGTTAAAGTGGCGCCCACTGCTGGACTCGAACCAGCGACCCCCTGATTAACAGACAACGTATCTAAGTAGGTGATTAAATGCAAGAATTTACCAATCTAAAAGAACAAGTTCTTACTTCTATTAAGTACGATGGTATTGGTGATACCAGAATCTATAATCTGTGTAAAGAACAACTTGGTGCAAAACGAGCAAAGAGATTTATGGTAGATCAACTAGGTTATGAAGCATGGTATGTTAACAAACTTATTTATATTCAAAATTACAACAAAAACAACTACAAACTAAAAAAATTGAATCGTGCGAATAATATTTAAGAGTTGTTAAAACTATCGGAGTCGCACACCAGTAGAATTTAACAACTCTTAAATGTTATTAACCCCAAAAATAACATTTGGCTTAGACATCATAAATTCCTTTCTTTTATTTAAATTTCTTTTGTTACTTCATTCAATAAGGATGTCTAAGCCACCCTTTATCGCAAAATACAACGTATTTGATGTAATAACGAACTTATGGCCGTTATCAAACTAAACCGCTCTAAAAACGCAAATTTAGTGTGTTTATTTAGAATAAATAAAGGAGTAGCAAATGAAGATAATTGTTGAATCTAAAAAAACTGAGTTTCTAACATTTATGAAGTATAAAGACTCAGCCAAAAAAACATATGATATCAGTGTTTTGAATAAATCATGCGACACATTGTTAGGCAAAATAAAATGGTACGGGCCATGGCGACAATATGCTTTACACACCATGGACGGTATTGTACTTGATAGAAAATGCATGAATGACGTTATCTCATATATGGATAATTTAATGAAAGATAGAAATGGATTGATATGCTATGAGTAAGATAAAATCATGATCGCATTATTATTTGGACTAGCATTAGGGATTGTCCTGGGCATTATTATTACATTAATTTTTATTATTACAATCGATACAAAGTTATACAATAAGGGGCTACATGAAAAGGATAAAACGTCAAAACTATCGTAAAATAGATAGACAAACTAAATCAGATTTACCAAATCACTTTAAGCCAATGTTTAAAGGGTTGGTGTTGTTTTTTGATGATGCACTACTACAACGCACGACTACAGCATCTGCTGCACTAGTCTACGCAGGATTATATTACACAGTGCCCAAAAAAGCACGCTATGCTTCTATTTTAAGAGGTGATTGGGTTATATTTAAGAAATCCAAGAATAAATTGATTGATAATTTAGGTATTGCACGTTCGACTTTTTATGAGGCAATCAAAGAGCTAATCAAATTAAAACTTATAACTATTGATTATGATAAGTTTGGTAGGTCATTTTATAAACTGCATCATGAGATGGAGTTAGAAAACTCTGAAATAAGAGCTATGGTTACGACTGAAATGTTAAAACGTACATTTGTAAATCGTAATGTTAAACAAGCTAAGACTTATAGTCCATACGCTAAAATCGTTTTAGGCTTACTTGCTCAAGAGTCTAGAAAAGATTATAAGCGTGTTGTAAAACTCACAGCTAAAGATATATCAGAAAACTTTAATATTCCTACCTCAACAGTTTATTATTTAATAAGACAATTTGCATCTAATAACACTATCTCATTAAGAAGAAAACGGGATGCTATTTTATCACTTCTGCTCTTAGACGAATATTCACAATATCAACGTAATATAAATAAAGAAATGTCCGGGACATATTCTACAAATCGGACAGCACATATTAAAAATAAAGTCCCTGAAGAAGAACCTGTTCCTGATGTCATTGTTAACTTTATGAATAACTAGTAAAAACCATTAGAAATGATGGTATTTAATACTGTTTAAATCTTAGTTTAATTTATAAATTTTAGCAAGACGATCAATATATGTTCTAAAATCAAAAATAAAGTTCATAATAATCCAAAATAATTTAGTGTCAGTTGTTAAAGACACTTTTTTTTGTCTTAATATTACAAATTTCGGACACTTTAACCCCTCTAATTCTAAAAATCGGATTTGATTTTTTTGTTATTCTAAAAATCGGACATAGATTTATAAGGTATTTAAAAAGATTTAATACACAATAAAATAATAGCTAGAATTTTGTGCTTCGTTTATAAGAAAAATTAAAGATTGCGGCTTATGTGATAAATATAGAATATAGATTATAGATCTATAAATTCTAATAGGAGGGTTACTTTATGGCTAGACGTCGTAAAAGCACTTCACCACTCAAAGTGATGTTGGGCATTGTTTTAGCACTTGCTGCACTATTTGTTTTATATTTAGTGATTGTTTTTGTTGGTACACTGCTACCAGCCGATTCAGCAAGCTTATCTGCTATCAGCGGCTACATCACTTGGGCTAAAAGTCAATTTGATTTTTTAGTTGCTAATGTGGTGGGGTTTACATTTATTGCTGCCGTTTTGGGTGGAACAGGTGTAGTCATTTATTTGGCAAACAAAAGCAAATAAATCTACATATACATAGGCTCTCAGATGTTAGAGCTGGGAGCCTTATATTTTAATACATTTAATGTATAAAAACTAAAATTCTTAAAGGAGGATTTTATGAAAAAAATTTTAACAAGTTTAATGTTAATTACAGCATCTTTCATGTTGTTATTCACAGCAAACAATGTATTTGCTGTAGAGTATGATGATTTATTCTACACAGAAGGAATCTCATTTGAAGTACTTACTACAGATGAATCAGCTTGGAAAGCAACTCTAACGCCTGGAACATTCGACAAACTATATAATTTATTGACTGAAAATGACATCAATGAAAGTAATGTTAAATTGGAACTAGAAGTTTTTTTGAATGATGTCCAAATAAATGCTGAGTTGTACTTTAATGATTATCCTACAAGTATTGCATTAGAATTATACGGGGAAGGATTCAATGGAGCTGTATTATCTAGTATTATAGAAGATGATACTGTTCAAAGCTATTACCCACCGCCATCTCCAGCATTATTAGTGGGAGATATAGTAACAATACTTGAACCAAAGCTAAAATCCTGGACTAATGTTCATGACTATGGGCGCATCAGGCTGGAGGATACAACTAGAAATATGTATTTTAATAAAGTTGATAACGAGGTGTTTTTATCAACTACTTCTCCAGATAATCCAAACCCTGAAAACCACAAAGCATTTTTAGATCAACCATATGAAAACGACAAAAATTTTGAAATCGGAACAAAGGTAACTTTACAGTCACCTTATGAAAATTTCAAAATTATTCATGGTTCTACAGGTGAAAATGTTATTGTACAAAAAGATAATGTTAGTGCTGTTTATTTAGAAAAAGTAGCACAACCAACAAGCACAGAAAGAATCTATGATATAACTGTGTTTTATTGGGAAGATGAAGAGTTATTAAGTCAAGTTGTTGAAGATGTAGATTTATTTGGATTAGTCAACTTAAGGATTATGTTCTATGGCAATATTAGAAAGGCAATTAGTGGTGAAGCTGCAATCATTGGTAATGTTGACGACAACAATGATATAGATTATTACTTACAATTTTTAACAGCTTGGGACGATATCGATGGTGATATATCTGATTCCATTTATGTTATAGACTATGGAGATTATAGTGGTGCAGTTGTTGGTTCTTATGAAGTAGTTGTTGGTGTTAAAGACTCTGAAAATCAAGAAAGCATTTTTGAATTTACTGCAGTTGTTGCAGATATGGTTTCACCAATATTAGTAGCACCAAATTTAGAACAAACAATTAATGCTGAACAAACATTTAATTTTACAACTTACTTAGCATCATTGGTCAAATCGGATAACTATTATGATGACAATGATATTACAATAACAATTCAAAGTAATGAATA